>Ga0207707_10001086_pt1 | contig 25962 bp, 29 predicted proteins | sample KBSC83BmetaG_FD_184336 | JGI IMG/M metagenome (GOLD analysis project Ga0207707, IMG submission 184336) | Corn rhizosphere microbial communities from Kellogg Biological Station, Michigan, USA - KBS C8-3B metaG (SPAdes) (version 2) | ecosystem: Host-associated > Plants > Roots > Rhizosphere ... | reverse complement strand
TATTAAGAAAGGACACTTAAACGATTTGATAGGGAAATATTGCAAAGAGACAATCTAAAATGAACACAACGGAACATCGTTGGTAATGCTCCGGAAAACAATTTGCGGAGATTTAGAAACTTCTATCGTTGCTGTGAAATTTTCATTTTTCATTTGAATTAAAATTTACTTTCCTTTTCCCTCAACGATAAAGTTGTAAAACATCTTTTTAACCGTCATGTCACATATCTGAACCAATCTGTCGGATTCATTCTCCAGAACGACGCCATCATAGGTAAATTTGAGTCGGGTATGATTCCCCCGGGGGGTCAGTTCAAAAATCATTTTTGTTCCTGTCCATTCAAAATTGTCTGTTTTGCGTATACTCCCGGTAACAAGCCATGCCAGTTTTTTATCCGGCACAAATTCAACCACTTTATTTTTTGAATAATGGGAAGCGCCTGTTCTGAATATAAACTCGCTGTTCAGTTTGATGCTTTCGCCTTCAAATTCTTCCGGCCACCATTTGGAAAGATCGATTAGATGATCAAAAACATTATCCGGAGATTTCGCAAGCTCAATTTCTACGGAGTATTTTGCCGGTTTGTAGTTTTTGTCTGTCATCGTTATCGAAAGCTAAACAGTCAGGAATTGTCTCACTTTGTCGGTGGCCTGAAAACGCCTTTTCCGTTGGTTAAATAGGAAAACAGACTTGTTTGGATCCAGTGCGTCCAGCCTGGTTCACAGTCCTTGTAGCATTCCACGTCCGGTGTAAGGCCTTCATGGGTGAAGTTCAGCTCTGTTATGCCGTTGTGTTCATTGAGATCAAAAATTAACCTGGTGTTAGCCCATTCTTTTTTATCCGAGTACCAGGGCATATTGCAATCTGTAACTAACCAAACAACTCTTTTACCGGGGATTAGTTCCGCTACGGTAAGGTTAAAGAAAGAATCCCCACCCATCTTTACTGTGAACTCATCATTTTGTTTTTCGGCGTTTCCGGTAACGGTTACTCCCCACCACGCCGGTACCTTGCTGATCTTTTTGATCGCCTCGTTTGCGCTGATCTCTACCGAGATACTGCTGACAAAATCGGTCTTTTCCATTTTGTTTAATTTTTAAACAAAGGTAGAACGGTGATATCCTTAAGTATTGTACAAATCGGAACTTAGCTGGTATAATGTTTGGTAGCGAGTTCATTTATGCTGTTTTGAAGTTCGGTCGGGGTGGTTCCGGTGAACCTTTTAAATGCCCTGAGGAAATGGGACTGGTCGTAGTAATAATCGTAAAAATGGTCTTTTAAGCTGTGCAATCCGGGACCGGTTGAATACGCCTGGTAAAATTGTTTGAACCGGACTATCTCGGAAAGGTTTTTGGGCCCCGTACCCAAATGTTCCAGAAATTTTCTGTGAAGCCATCGCGCACTGTAGCCGGTTTCTTTTTCAAGCTGCGCCACCCTGATCAGCCCTTTGGCGTCAGCAATACGATGGATACAATAATCGTATATGGGGTCCGGAGCGGCCTCTTCCAACCGTTTGATCAGAAAATTTTGCAGGAGCTGCAATTTCAGGTTTAAACTGCCTGCCTCAGCAAGTTGCGATTGCAGTTCTTCCGCATCGTTGCCGATCAGGTCTGCCATCCCCACGATTTGATTCTTGATCTCAGCGTACGATAAATGAAATAAACGATAGGCCCCGAGCGGGTTGAATTCGATGATGATCGTGCCAGTCTGCTCATCTTCCTGCGGATCAAGCATTACGGGGGTATCGATCAGGCCGGTTAAACTTAGCTCATTTTCCCTTTGGATGAAAGGCTTGCCCGCGATATGGGCCACGATCCCGTTACGGTAGGTAAGCGTTAATTTCAAATTTGCATTTGGGACGATCAGTTTCCTATCCAGGGCGGGAAGACGGCCGCTGCTTTCGAACACATGCATTTTGGCAACGTATGGGCTTAATAATGGATGCGGTGTGACCGGACTGAATCGGAACGCTGTCATTTGCCTCGCAAAATATTAGTGCTTCTCTAAAGTTAACGCTAATTTCCGTTTCTTTCCGCCCTTCAAAATAGGCGGTCATACTCCTTATTCCCCACAGGGAGCAGAGTCGATCAGATGTCACCTATTCACCCCATTGTGGTCAATATCATTATTGATCAATGAACCCGGGCTTTGAGGCAGTGGCATGAAATCAGTCCGCATCTGCTGCAGCCTCCAGGTTTGAAAGTTTGAATAATTCCCTGGTAACGGTCTTGCAATTTTGGGCGAGTTGATCCAGCGTACATGAAATCATATTCAGATTTACTGGTAAACCATTCTTTATCTCCATAAGATCCAGGAAGAGCACATTGTTTTCATTAACCAACCGATCTCCGAGCAAAAGACCAAAAATCTGGTAAGCGCGTTCGCGGTTATCGCCGACATGAAACATCCCAAAGGTTTCGGGACCTTTTACTGTTTTTATATTCAGATGAATAAAGAATTGCGTCTTCCTGTTCAAAGTCCTTTCTTTAGTGTTTCAGCAAAATAAACAGGCGGGATTATTTTTACCCGCCTGTTGAAGAACAATCGCCTGCGCGATTACTGGATGCTGATAGTGCGCGATAATCTGCGCGCATTTTCCTTTTTGGGAAGGTCCAGGCGCAGTATTCCATCTTCATACCGGGCAGAAATTTTCCCTGAATCGATAGAATCGTCCAGGGTGAAACTCCTGCTGAAAGCCTGCCTTCTGTATTCCATTTTGAGGTAACCGTCTTCCTTTTGTTCCTTTTTTTCCGCTTGCGGTTCAAAAGATACGGTTAGCAAATCACCCTCGATGCCCAGCCTGAAATCTTCCTTCTTCAGACCGGGAGCCGTGAGCTCCATTTCATAGTTTTTATCCGTTTCCCGGATATTTACCAGCGGCTGTGCGCCGGCGATGGACCTGTTCAGGCCGTTAAATCCCCAATTCTCGTCGTCAAAAAAGCGGTTGAGATTGTTCTGGAAGATTTGATCAACAACACTTCCAAAAGTGGCTGGCTGACGCCCGTTTTCTCTTTTAACAATGTTGTTCATGGCGTATCTTTTTTAGGTTAATGAATAATTTGCCGGGTACAACCGGGATGCCATAACAACAAAAGATGAAAATTTGACAAGAAAGGCCAAATGCATATCAGAAAACGGAAAAAAATTCATGAAAAATTTTCAGCAGCTTAAGCTGCTCGCCTCCTTCATGCCTGTCGTTTCAGCGGTTTCAGGGACGTCGGATTACAGGCTGCCGTCATTAAGGTGCAGGCACAGGATACCCGACAGATGGCGAATAAGAGCGGGCTGGGCCGTACTGACAAAGAGTCAACAATGGCCCTGCTGATGGACCTTGTTTGCGTTTGGTGCTGAGCATCCATTGGCGGAATCTTTTGAGAAGGCTTCAGGAGTGCCCAAACTCCATTTCACTGTTTTCCAATAGACATGGGATAAACATCACGATTAACTATAATCGAGACGGAAACCGGTTTGAGTTCAGTCATAAACGGTTTCTGATCCTTGCTGGCAACATATTTCAGGCTATTGTGGATCTGATGAACGACAACAATCTGGAAAAATCTAAAAACCGTACATGCCCCCCGAAACGGAAATTTGCTCTCCCGTGATCCAGGCTGCATCATCGGAAGCAAGAAATACGACAGCTTTCGCAATATCTTCGGGCTGGCCTCTACGACCAAGCGGTGTATTGGCAACAAACATTTTTTCATACTCACTGCCGGGGGTGACGCCTGCACTGGCTGCGCCTTCTGTTTCCGTAGCGCCCGGTAAAACAGAATTGATACGAACGTTTTTTGCACCCAGTTCTTTGGACAAAGAGATCGTTATGGCGTCTAATGCCGCTTTAGATGCAGAGTACAACGAAGCTGCCGGAAGCGGCATTTTGCTTGCACCCGAACTGATATTGATGATATTGCCGCCTTTATCGCCAAACATTTTCAAAGCTGCCTGGATGGTAAGTACAGGACCCAAAACATTCACGTTGAAACTCTGATGAAAAGTTTCTACCGATACCTGTTCAATAGGTGCGTATCCCTGGTAGACTGCGTTGTTTACCAAAATATCCAACGCGCCGAAAGCCTTCCTGGTTTCTTCAAACAGCCTGGTTACATCGGCTTCTTTCGATACATCGGCCTGTACTGAAATGGCTATGCCTCCGTTGCCGGTTATCGCATTCACCACGCTGTCCGCGCCTTCTTTACTCGAAGCATAATTCACAACTACCTTTGCGCCTTCTGCCGCAAAATGTTTGGCGATAGAAGCCCCTATTCCTTTTGAAGCACCGGTAACTACCGCTACTTTGTTTTTTAATTTGCTCATTATTTCTATTATTTACCGGCTCCCTGCAATAATAATTGCGGGTGTATTCTATTGCCGGTTTTGCAGTTGTTGATAAGATTATTTCACTGAAAAGGCATTAGCCATGCCGCCATCCGCTAAGATACCGGCGCCCCGATTCAATTAAACCGGGTTCCCTTTGTCCACGAGGCAGGACCGCATCGAAATTTGCGATCACGATTCATCAGTCGAACTTCACCAGGTCCTTAAAGATCAGTTGGCCCCAGCTATTTCCGCGCGCCTGCACAAGCAGTCCGCCTTCCGAAAGTCCGCCAAGTTTGATTGGTGAAAAACCGAGATTTTCTGCAAGCGCACCAATCTCCGCTGCTGCGCCGTCATCGTCGCTCGCCAGGAACACGACTCTCCTGCCGCCATGTACGGCTGGATCCTGGTCAAGGACGGCAGCGGCCAAATGGTTGAAGCCCTTGACCAGTCTACCGCCGGTGAAGGCCTGCGCTACGACCCTGGAAGAAGGCTGTCCTCCCAACTTCTCCGGGGGCACGCCGTAGGCATTGGTCACATCAACGATGGTCTTCCCCTGCCAGGTGCGCAGCGCCTTTGCAACATCCGGGTGCGATTCAAAACGCACAGCCAAAAAGATGACGTCTGCCCTGACAGCTTCCGCCAGTGTTGCGGGAATGATCTCCGGTCCGATCGCAGCCGCGGCGGATGCAAAGCTTTCCGGTTCGCGCGTGGTGGCAACGGATACTTCGATGCCGTTGCGGGCAAACGCCCTGGCCAGGGCCTGGCCGATATGGCCGAAGCCGATAATTGCGTAGCCCGCTACTTTGTTTTTTAATGTACTCATTTTGAAAATTATTTTAATGATTAATGGCGCGGGTTACAAACCCGCGCCGGCATGGGGTCAATTATTTAGCCGGCGACAAATAGGTTAGACCGCCGTCAACAAGGAGTTCAGCGCCCAGCATAAACGATGAATCATCAGAGGCCAGGAAAACCGCTGTTTTACCAATGTCAGTTGGTTGCCCGATTCTGCCTACCGGCATTACAGCTGCCCAGTATTGTTTTACCCCTTCCAGTTGTTCTGCAGGAACAAACCTGTCAAATACCGGTGTATCGGTTGTACCCGGCGATATTACATTTACCCTGATTTTTCTGTCTAAAAGGTCGTTGGAAAATCCTTTTGCAAAATGGATCACAGCCGCCTTGGTAGCGCCATAAAGTGAAAATGATGTATATGCCCGGTGCCCTGCATTTGACCCGATAAGAATAATAGAACCACCATCATTCATATAGGGCAGTCCTTTATGAACAGTGAAGTAAACACTTTTCAGGTTTAAGTCCATTGTCTTGTCGTAGTCGGCTTCCCCAATATCCGCCACAGAACCAAACGCCGCTCCGGTAGCCGCACCGCCTGCATTAGCAACAATCACGTCTATCTTACCAAATTTTTCAGCTGTTTCCTTAAACACTCTTTCCAGGTCGGCCAGGTTGGTTACATCGGCATTTATGGCTATAAAATGATCGCCAAGCTGAGCCACAGAACGATCCAACGTTTCCTGATTCCTGCCGACAATAACTCCTTTAGCACCTTCATTTTTAAATTCCCGGGCAATGCCAAATCCAATGCCACTATTACCACCTGTAATAACTGCTACCTTGTTTTTTAATCTGCTCATCTTTTAATTTATTAGTAAGTCTGTTTCGCGAAGATACTATCGATAGTATATCTTTGTAACCATCATAGTGTATTCTGGTTACTATTAGGTAACTACAAATCTTACAAATATGAGAGACGACAGATTTTGCAATTCGAATTGCCCGTTTACCAGAGCTATTGGCACGATTGGTAATAAATGGAAGCCGATCATTATAAATGTAATGGGAACCCGTACCATTCGATTTGGCCAGTTAGATGCCATAATACCACACATTTCACGGAAAGTACTAACCGAACAGTTAAAAGAGTTGGAAGAAGATGGACTACTGGAAAGGTTGGCCTATAAGGAAATACCACCGAGGGTAGAATATAAGCTGTCTGAAAAAGGCCTGGCATTTTTGCCGATTTTAGAAAACATAAAAGAATGGAATTTAAAATATGAAATAGCTCCAATGCCCAAAGAGGCCGATTACAAGTAGCGTAAATTATACCGGATCGTGTAAAATCGAAACCTGACAATAAACGGTAAATGGAAAATATCAATCATAACATTCAAGGATGTTTTGGGAACTTACGAATTTGAGCGACAAACGGTGTGTGAAGGGGACGTTTTACCATTTGAAAAGCACGCAATTATTGTTCTGAACCGGGACGGAGCGTTCCAGATGAAGAATGTCCCTGATTTGACCGATAGACAGGCTTGCAGAGGGAAAAAATTAATAACTGCCAGCGGCAAGTGGACAATTGAAACCGTGGGGAGCATAGATAATGGCTGGGGCGATCCAAAATCCGCCTGGGGCTTAGCGTTAACGGGCGATACCGGAAATTTATCCATTGGATTTATGGGTGACGAGGCGCCGTACAAATTAATTTTTACCTATGGCGATCCGGATGAAGGAGCGGTGATGATATTTTCCCGGAAATAAAATGGATCGCTCATTTTAAATACTGCCAATGCAAACGACAAAAGAAGAATTTTGGAATTGGTTTGACAAGAACAAGACTTCTTTAGAAGTATTTATTTCTGAAGGGCAGCGGAGTTATGAGATTTACGAGCAGTTATCAGATAAACTTAACGGATACAGCGAATTTCTGATTCCGGAGCTGACAATGGATAAGGAGGACCGGTTTATCCTGGTCGTAAGCTGTGACGGGGTGAAACAGGGGATTCCCTTTGCAGAGGCGCTAACGGAAGGTGTGAAAGATTTTGAAAACTGGAAAATCGTAAAATACCGGCAGCCGAGTCCAATGAAGCGTATTCCCTTTGGTGGCATCAGGCTAAAACGGAAGGACATATATTTAACCTGGAATGAACCCGTGGCAGGTAAATACCATATTATTTTTTTTGTGAAGGGCCACAATGAACAAAACCAGCATTACGAAGGGGCAACCCTGCTGCATATGGATCATACCATCGGGGAATACAATGCCATGACGCGGATTGAAGGTGTAACCATAAAAAGGCTCGGGCTGTGGCAGTCAAAAAAGGGTTTAAAAACGCTGGATGATCTGGCAGTGGCGCTGGGTGTTTTATTGTAATCCATATTCCGTTTTAGCTAAACTGTAGGAGGTCCTTAGTTTGTATCGCCATCTTTCTCTGTAGAGTGGAAAGCGATTCATAATTATGTGCTATGTGTTTCCCGCGGAATTAACTAATTTACTACTAAAACGAATGGTTTTCAAAGATGTACCCAATTTAGGTGAGCGGCCGGACTGACAGATCCTGCAAAACGGATGGTCGGCACTCTATTTACGGTCTTCTGTGCTGGATGCGGAACTGGTTTGGTTTCGCAAAGAAGGTTTTCAGATTGCTGAGATGGATTGCATAAACTGGACGAGTGAAGATGAATTTCATCTGCAGCTAAAAGCAGTCTTAAAGTTTCCGGATTATTATGGCCGGAACATGAATGCACTAAATGATTGTTTATCCGACCTGGTGGTTGCCGAACCCGGATTCCTGATGGTTTTTAGACATTACGATAGTCTTTCCGCGGATTTTGCCCATGCCACACTCGACGAGTTTGCGAATGCTTCGCGGTTGCATATGTTATTTGGCCGCAAACTGATTACGCTGATCCAGGTGAATGATCCGCATTATTCCCTGCCATCCGTAGGAGCTTGCCCACCGATATGGAACCGGAGAGAATGGCTGATCCGGGATAGAATTTCCAAATGACCTGGACTGGATATAAGTTGTATGCTTTTCGAAGCTTGAAACGGGAAGCTTTTTTAGCGGAAAGCATTTAGATTGGATTTATTTTGGCGGTGCTGGAAATACGGCGAAAAGGAACGGAGTGTTTCAGCTTGCGAGGCTTTAGGCGTTGCGTCCTATGACATAAAGTTGAGTTTTGGCTGATATATGTATCACTTTTCATGCTTTCAAAAAATTGAAATTTAATTTAGCGTTCATTTCGACTGTGTTATTGGTTTTTTGTTCATGCGGACAAGAAACGGGAAATTCGACATATGTTAATTCCGAAAAAGTTGCGTTAAATCTCATTCAACTTTGTGTTGACTCAACACTTCAATTAGACCATGGACTAAACACGGGGCAATACCTGGTAGACTTTAGCATAATAAAAGAATTGAACAGACGAGGTATTGATAGTTTTTTAAGACTTAATGCCAACGCCAGTGAGGCAAATTTGGATTCACTTATTTTACATGATACGACTTGGGTTAAGTATCAGTTCTTTCAAAATCCGGTAATCAGGTTTGATAAAATACAAGTGCAGCCAGATGGTACGATTTTAATCAAGACATCAAAGACAAAAGCATCTGACGGCGCAATCGGAACAGAAATGATTTTACAAAGACGAGGTAACAACTTTAAATGTGTTATAAATAGAATATCTTGGATAAGCTAAGTACGGCAGCTAACAGATAGGTTGGTGACGGCAAAGGGATTGATAACACGGTCCCAACTGCAATTCTGACTCGACAAATAAATCGTCTGATTTGATTAGGGCAAGCTCCTAAACTACTTGCAATTGTAAATGATGGAACTCAATACCGCCATTACCCTTATCCAAACCCCGTTCCTCAACTCGCCCAACCCAACAAGGTGGGCCGACCTTGGTGCGGGATCAGGCTTGTTTACAACTGCCCTGGCCCGGCTGCTGCAACCAAGCAGTGAAATTTATGCGGTTGATAAAAAGTTAGCCACAACCTTTCCGAACTTCCCGAACGGGGTTCCTTTGCACAAACTGATGCTGGACTTTGTACTGGACGACCTGCCTTTCCGCGATCTGGACGGGATCCTGATGGCGAATTCCCTTCATTTTGTGAAAGATCAAGCGGCTTTTACGAAAAAGGTAAAAGGAATGCTGAAAACGGAGGGGATGCTGGTCGTGGTGGAATATGATTCGGATATGCCGGTGCGTAACTGGGTGCCTTATCCTGTGCGTTTCCCGGCCCTTAAGGCGCTTTTCTTGAACGCTGGATTCGGAAGGGTGGAGAAGCTGAATGAATATCCATCGGTTTATGGAAGGACAATTTATTCAGCGACTGTCCGGGTCTGAACTTTACAGACCAGGGGCTTTAAGGATAAATATTCTTACAGGTTGTTTTGTAAAATCTTCGTTTGCGCGCTTTTCATCTATTAATCCATTTTAGCACATTTTCTGACGGCCGCACCTTTTTAATGTGCGCAATGAATGCCCTGATTTCCTGGGAGTCATTTGCATCCGGTTGTAAATTGGTATATGTTTCGTAGCATTGGAGCATTCTTGAGACCTCATTATAGTTTAGTCCGTCTCTTTGTAGTAAAATCTGGTAAGCCCGGCCAATGAACCAATGGGCTGAATAATATTGCCCCTGATTCTTATTCAAAAGGGGAATGACCTTTTCAAAATAAAATACTGCGAGCCTCAAATCGGCATTCGAATCCAGGAAAGTATTGGTACCTGCATACCACAAGGCGCCGATATTAACTGAATCTTTGGAAAGCACACGGTTAAGCACATTTTGAGCTTCTGCGTGCAGATCCTGCCTCATCAGGGCCAGCGCCAGCTGGCATGGATAAATTAAATTGGAACTATCAGATTTCATGCCATCTCTAAAAATTTGCTCGGCAGCTTTGTAATTTTTTTCAGTCAGGTATTCATTACCTCTATTCAGGTAATTGATCTGGCCTTTTACCTCTGCATAAAACTGAAATATCAGAATGAACGATAGGAAATAATGTTTCATAAGCTTGTTGGTTTTTCATGATCCCCCATTATTGTAATCATATAACCCAAAATAATATATAGTTATTGCGTTCCGGCCCGCTTTTGGCAAAATTCTAAAAGAAAAGCCACAGCGGGAAGGGCTGCTGGCTTAGCCAAGAGAGGGGCGGCATTCAATGGAATTGTAAAAATTCACCGCATAACAATTTCTAAACAAACTTCTTTAGCAAAATATGAATTTATTTCATCTCTTGACCAACTTATATTTCAAATCTCCACGCTTAACTGAATCGGATATATCGGTTGCTATAATTCCGTACAGATTAATTGTGTCGGCTTTGATTTCAAAAGCGAAGCAGTGTTGATTTTTTGATTGTATATCGAAACAAATCTGATCGAAGCTTTTATAACTTTCTGCAACGAAATCTGTTAAAATGAAATATTTATTAAAAAGAGGGAACCCCATCACCGTTCCGTCCGGGCTGAATTCAATATTCATAACATGCCCGGTAGAATCATACGTTTCATACTGTCCGGCAAACAGCATCGTATTAATCATTGTCTCCAGGGCATCCTGCGGGGATTTGGGCGCTTTAATAAGTTTTTTTTCTGTCAATAACTCTTTTGCATTATTGTAATGACAGACCGTTAACGAGGTGTCGCTATTTGTAATCGAATACCCCAGTTCGTAATAATCTCCGCCTTTATCTCCTTCAATATTTGTCGGCAAGGATTTCGGCGTTGTACCTGGTCGGAAATAAACCTGGAAATCCCAAATCTCATGAACGCTTGGAGCAATTATTTTGAGACTGTCGCCTTTCATGCGGTTAGTGTCTATAACTAATTCCACAATCAACCCCAATGAATCCTGTGCGTTATAAGGTGATTTGGTTTTTCTGATTTGATTAATATAGGAGCTTTCTACCCAATTGCCGTTAATAATGGATTTGAACAAGTGCTTTTCACCTACTGCAAGCAAACTTTTTTTTGGATCTTTAGAATGAGCAGTCCGGCATGAAATAATAATTGCAGAAAGACATAAACACAGGATTAAACGATTCATTGGCGGGCTTTAATTGTAATTTATTAACTTTTCTTATAAATCTTATTCCATGCTTTTTTTGTCAGGATCAAAAGCTCATCAGTTTTGCAATTCCAGATGGAAACATAATGTTCAGCAATCACAAGATGCTGGTCCCATTTTGCGAATTTTTCATAGAGCATCAGTGTGCAAATATCAGTGGCTGTGATAAATTCACCGGTTTGCGGAATATGACTATGCATAGCCGCGACGGCTTCCTTGTCTTCGCCACCGAAAGGAATAGCAAGGATATTTTTGTGCAAAGGCTTTTTACTAATTATCGTGTTCCGGTCGTCAAAAGTTATCAAATAGTCATTGCCGATAATGACCTTTCCGTTCTCCTTTGGCCCGGTCAGGACATATACTTTTCTTTCGGTTGCTGAAATCAGGGGAATTAGATTGAGTTCAGTATTCTGGTAGGTCTTAAAAAGGGTATCGCTGTTAATTGCTTTCAATGCGGTTAAACGAATGGTATAATAATTATTTTCTTCTGCCGTAAATGACCGTTCCTGAAGATCAGGTTTGGCGTCCTTAATATTTTTTGTGCTGTCAAACAAGACGCTGCCAATGACTGTTGGGGAATCGCCCTTTGAGAAGAAAATACATTTTTCACCACCGGCAGCCGGATATGAAAAATAGCCGCCGATTGTTTCAGTTTGTTTGAATTGCCCAAGAAAGATATCAGTTCCATTCCAGGATGCAAATTCAGATTTGAAAAGCCGTTTCCCTTCCTGCACAATGGCTTCCGACTGCTTTTCAATATCAACCTGACCAATTGCCCGAGTCGATAGAGAGGCGAGGGCTATAGTGCAAAAAATCAATCTAAACAGCGTGGAGGATATTTTAAACGTCATAAATCTTGCTTTTAATCTATGGTAGGGGTAAGGGCAATGTTATCATTATGGCAAAACCTAGTCCGGATTTGGGCCAGCAATAAAATACTTTGCATCTTCCTTTTTATAATTGCCCAATATTAAAGTCGTATCGGGGGAGGAAATATACATCCAGGAACCCCCATTCACTTCAAAACGATAAAGATTGCCATGCTGGATCAACTGACCTTTAACGATGCAGGGCAGCACTGCAAATGCAAGATCCCACTCAGTTCCGCCGATATTTTTGGCGTCTTTAATCACCTTTTGAATGTTGGCGTTTGAAATTGTCCATCCCTTGCATGCACTGGTATCCTTGGCTGATGACTGATTTGTAATTGCCCTGCCCGCAAAAACAATTTGAAAGGGTTTATCCTTGCGAAATGCTTGCGATTTAGTGGTGTTTGAGACAAGCATCAGGCCTAACAACAATGGTATTACCAACAGACGCATTTGAGAGAGTTTATTTGGCCCCATAAGGTAATATTATTTGTACACACATGTATTATCCCAACCTTTCCGAATCCTCCCAAAAAAGGGACTTTGCGAAGTGCAGCCACCGGGTAAGGCAAACCATCTTTTTTGGGAGGATTCGGAAAGGGGTATCAAAATGGCCAAAAAGATTGATAAATCAAAAGTCCTGTGACATTTCACCCTTTCCCTTATCCCTTCCCATTTCCCACTTTCCCGGATCTCTCCCAAAAAGGGGCTTTGGGAAGCGTGGCCTCGGCGCAGGCCAAAACATCTTTTTGGGAGAGATTCCGGAAATGCATCTTTATGATTGATCCAAGAAAGCCAGAGTTCCCGGAATTTAAATGAACAGGATAGCCGCTAAATCGGGATATCAATTATGGAAAGCTTCTAAACTCGCATCTCAATTGTCATGACACGACTTTTTATCCTCGGCTTGGCCTATATTATTGTAAACCCGGCCTGTCGTCCAAGAACGTCGCAAATACATTTTAAAAGGAGCGACACTTTACAAAGCGAAGGACTAAATTTTGACACAAGTAAAATTGCAATATTTAATCTTAGTGCGGAAGAATGGTTGAGCAAAAGATTTGATGACACCAAACCATTTAATCTGACCGATGCCGATTTAAAGACGATTGATGCAGTCTTTATAAAATGTCTGATCGAGAATAATATCGATACGGGGCATTTTCATTATAAGCGACAATATGTGCCTTTTATTGATAAAGCCGGGCATAAGAAGGTTTGGATAAATTGTTTTTGTTCGGACTTCAACGATGATATCGCATATTGGAGAAAATCCATTGTTTTAGTGTCTGACGGCGGAAGCTGCTTTTTCAATGTCATAATAGATATAATGGATAATTCATTTTCCAATTTTTCGGTAAATGCTGTGGCTTAAGCTCCAACCAGAATAATGGGGCTAGGTTCGAGCGGAATAGGGTAGTAGATGTTTTTTAAGTTTTATTGGGCGATTCCGGAGCGGGAAGGGGTTGCCCGCCGAGGCAGGGGATACCAAAACGGTTTACGTAAGATGTGATAGCTTCGTAAGCGACAACTGGCCGAATAAAATAAACAGCTTTGAAATTAAGTATTTGCGGGGCGGATATTGCAAAACAATTAGCGCAAGTGGCGGTAGCATGACACTAGTTGGTATTTCAGCATTGGAATTAGTGAATGGAGAATTTTATGTTGTCGTAATACCCTTTCGCGCCAGTTGTGATAAAAAAACAGTGCACCTGTCGAATGGTGGCGGATTGACTGTATATTTTGAATATGATTCTGAACTTAAAAGATTGGTATTTAAAAGTAAAGAGTGGAGTGGGATATAAGCTATAAGCATTTGCCCAATATTGGCATTGTCATAGATGATAAACATTTTTCCCGGTTGTTTTGTAAAAACTCCGTTTGCTCGCTTGCTATTCAGTTCTCAGACTCTTTACAGGATTTGCAATCGCTGCATTTATACTTTGAAAACTTACCGTTAACAAGGTTATGAACAATGCTCCGACGGCAGGTGCCGCAAATACCCACCAGGAGAGCGTGGTCCGGTACTCGTATTTCTCCAGCCAGGCATTCAGAAAATACCAGGCAAGGGGAATGGAGATACAACAGGAAAGTATGACCAGCATCACGAAATCCTTTGACAGCAACTTCCAGAGATTGAACACTGTCGCGCCCAGCACCTTCCGAACTCCGATCTCCCTGACACGCTGCTCTGCCATGAAAGAAGCCAGACCGAACAATCCCAGGCAGGAGATAAAGACGGCCAGCACGGCAAAAAAACCCGCCAGGTGACCGATGCGCTCTTCGTCGGCAAATTTCTTCGCATAGATGTCATCGATGAATTTGAAATCGAAGGGGCTGCCTGGATTATATTTCTTGAATACGGGTTCCATTTTGGCAAGTGCCGCCCGCATCGGCATTGTCGGATTGCCCCGGAGGATCATATTGCCCACATACCCGCCGCAAAAGAACATCACCGGTTGGGGTTTTTCGTAAGGAGATTCCATGACCATATCTTTTATCACGCCCACGATCACATGGGGGACATTGGGAAAGATGCTGCCCTGATAGTTGACGATCTCGCCGACGGGATGTTTCAGCCCCATCTGTTTGACGGCGGCTTCATTCACGACCAGCCCGCCCATGGCACTGGCCGTATCTGCCGGGAAATTCCTGGAAAAGTCGCGACCTTCCACTAGCTGCCAGCCGACCGTATGTCCATAGTCGTAGTTCACATTGAGGGTACCGAAATTAAAGGAATTGTGCGGCTCGACACCCTTCCAGTAAAAGCCACCGTTACCGGAAGATATTTCGGTAGGGAGGCTATTGGTTTCTCCCATATCCGTTATCGCTCCGGACTGCAACAGTTCTTGCCGGATGATCTCGTCATTCTTATGCAGATCGTCCGTATTCATATTAACGGTGATAAGCCCTTTGCGGTCATAGCCGACAGGTCTGTCCTTCGCGTATTTTATCTGCCGGAAAATGATGATCGTCCCGATGATGAGGGTAACCGACACCGTGAATTGCACGACCACCAATACCTTTCGCGGGATCGAGGCCAAACGGCCGGCCCGAAAGGTACCTTTCAGCACTTTGATCGGCTTGAAGGCCGATAAATAAAAGGCCGGATAGCTGCCGGCAATTATTCCGGTCAGGAAGGTAAACGCGAAGAGAAGTAGCCAAAAGCGACCATTGGTCCAGGGAAAAGAGGTGTGTTTGACCGCCAGTCCATTGAAAAAGGGAAGTGAAATTTGCACCAGGAGGACCGCCAGCGCCAGGGACAAAAATGATATGGCGATGGATTCGCTGATGAATTGTCCGATCAGTTGTGTACGCAGGGAGCCAATGGCCTTGCGTATACCGACTTCCTTTGCCCGCCGCTCGCTCCTGGCCGTGCTCAGGTTCATAAAGTTGATGCAGGCGAGCAGCAGCACGAAGACCCCGATGATGCCAAACAGCCAGACGGTCTGTATACGGCCGCCTGACATTTTCCCGTTTGTGAATTCGTTGTATAAATGGAGCTTGTCCAGTGGGAACAAAGTGGCGTTCTCCGTATATCCCTGGATATGGCTGACCGGGGCATCCTTTATGGAAGCGGCGGCCTGTTCGATGCTGATGTTGTCCTTTACCTGGACGAATAAGGCGCCGCAATGGTTGTACCAGTTGCCCTGCGGGTCCTTTGAATTAAACCAGTTCGCCTTGTTTTCCCAGGGCATGATACAGGCCATCTCATAGAAAGTGGTATTCTCCGGCAGGTCTTTATAGACACCGCCCACTTTCAACTCAATGCCATTATCGATAAGAATGGTCTTGTTTATGGGGTCCTGCCGGCCGAAGACCGCCAGCGACATGGATTGCGAGATCAGGCAGGTGGAAGGGTCTTTCAGCGCGTCCCGGTTACCTTTCAACATATGGAGCGAGAACATCTCCGGAAAATCCTTTTGTGCATACATGGCCTGACCCGATACTTTTTGATCTCCCATTGCAATAATATGAGAACCCCCTCCCGCAACAAGCGATATGTATTTCAGATCTTTCCCGTATTTCGTACGAAGCTCGTTGCCCAGCGGCATCTGTATGGTCGTATTGGTATAGATAATGCCTTTGTCGCTGGGGAGCACTGCGACCCTTGCCAGCCGGTCATGGTGTTGGTAATAATGATCGAACTGAAGCTCGTCTGCGATCCACAGGCTGATCAGCAGGGCGATGGCCATACCGAAAGCAAGACCGGTAATATTGATGAAGGAGAACAGTTTGTTCTTTAGCAGATTGCGCCAGGCAATGGTGAGATAGTTTTTGAGCATGATTCTATTTTCGATATTAAAGCCAGCTTACGGCATTGAAAATACCAACCTTGTGCCTAAATAGTATATAATTGATCTATAGCATATTAGCAATCACTAAACGACAAATCTGTACGTTTTCGCTATAGCAAATGTGCGCTTTTGATACAGCTTGATGAACCAGATAGAAATTTCAAGGTGATTTTCCCCTTTCCTGAAGCAAATTGTAATATCAAATCCTGGCTTTTACATCTTACTTGTGATTAAATACCGAGTTATACATATCATAGCTATCTTATTCTAATTGCTTTTTCAGTTCATTTATTTTCATCTGCGCATGTACGATTTTCATTCCCGCTTTTATTCCTTCCTGGAATAAGGAATCGTGTGAATGCTGCTGTTGGGAAGATATTTGATTTTTTTCTTTCAGGCTGTCAAATATTTTAAAAGCTGCAGCTTCCTGGGATTTAAAGGATGCCAATTCCTTCTCGGCGGCGGATTTTTCATTAATCGCAAGCGTCAATTGCCTGTTGAGCTCTTTTTTTTCCTGGTTATTCTGGCATGAAATGATGAGTCCGGCAAATATCATTAAGCTGAGCCTACTATTCATTTGTATTTATGTTTTGGAAGATGATTCACTATAGCTGGATTGGCAGGAGACTTTTTATCCATGTTGTTTAATTTTTTAAAGTTCGATTTTCTTTCCTCAAATACAAGGAAATCTTCAGCTCAGTTCGCAGGGCCGTATCCTTACTCCAAAAATGACTCCCTCCAGGATCCCCCCAGAAAAGGGGCTTTGCGAAGGGCTGCTCTGTGAGAAGGCCAAAACATCTTTTTTGGGAGAGATCCATGGAAGGGATATCCGCATATTACAAATAACTCCTTGGGCTGGCCTAAATGGATCAAAGCTGCCATCTTTTTGTCCTCCGGTAGTCTCCAAGCTGCCACCGGGGGCCAATAGTGCCCAATCGACGGGCTTTGAACTTCTCCCGACGTTTTATGCAATATTCAATAAATTCGTTTTTCATACTTCCCTTTTATGAACAGCCGCTCTATCCTGATAACTGCTATTTGTGGCGTTTTAATCTCCTGTAATACTCCTGCCCGACCGGTCGAACAAGCGAAGGAAACATCCAAAGCGCTTCAGGATAAAGGAAGTCTGGATGAAATCAAAATCTCCAGAGGCCGTGCGGATCTGATTGAGAGCATCTACAAAGAACTTGCAGAAAAAGAAGCGGCACTCAACGCGATCGAAGTTTCGACAAGCAGTATTCAGGAAAGATCAGACGATTCGCTTAAAGCCTTCTCGGATTACAATCAGAAAAGCGAAGAGTATTATAACGCTGCAGACAGGTATACGTCCCGGATAAAGGATTCCGTATTAAGGAAAAAAATTGAAGCGATAATAAATACCAGCAAGACAGCGTATAACAAACGGATTTCGGAGTTTCACGATCTGATCAACCAAATGAATGCCAAATCGGCCTCTCTGGACGACCTCCTTGTCGTGCTTAAACTAACCAGGACGCTTGCAGTGATCGAGCGATATCAGGGGAATAACCTCCCCGCAACTTCATCCCTTCAACATCTTCTACGGGAATATGAACAAATAATTCAAAAGACCGATTCCCTGATAGCCTTACAGTAATCCACATTTGGATTAGCAGATGAAACAGATTTTTCAGCAACAGATCAAACCACCAGGGAATTCTATGGCGGATGAGCAGGGGAGAGGCGAAGGGTAGATTATTTGAATTTTTATGGAGCGATTCCCGAGCGGAAAGGGCTGTCGGCCGGGCCTGGGGAAGAGTGTTTCAGCAGGTTTCTGCGGAATGGAGAGATTTATTTACTTGAAACTGGTTTTCTTTCATGTCCTGCTGATCCCGCAATAAATTGAATAACCTGATTGTTAAATTGAATTTTCCGGAAATATGAAATGTATAAGGTAAAGTATGCGCTACCAAATCCGATATTTGTTTGCTACTAAACCGAATAGTATAAATTTGATTATCAGCTATATGCCAATGACCATAATCTGCTTTAAATAAATTGACCATAACCACATTTGAAAAGATTATTCAATAGCCCATTAAAGGTACTCGGGTTTGCATCCATTTTAATTGCGGCTGCTTCTTTTATTATAGGCGGTTATTTTGTGTTTCTCGGTGTTTATATTTTAGTTATAGCCGTAGTTGTTTATCTGATAGACTTCATTGTCACTCGTCTGATTAAATCTCCGAAAGTTCACAGGCTGACCCAATTAACCCTTGCGGCATCTTATTTATTATTTTGTTTTTGGGCCTACATGAAACAAGGGGAACATAACGCCATGATCTTTCCGGATAATTATAAGGGGCAGGCAGGAATTATTTTTGGAATTGAGGGTTTTCCGCCGCTGGAAAAAACAAAATTCTGGAAGAAAACAATTAATATCCCCGATGATGGAATCCTTATCACGTCAACAAAACAAGAAGAAATACCCAACACAATCCGGTATTATTTTAGGAATGGCAAATCGGGCGATTATAATAAGATACACTGGGATCCCAATTTTGAATATCCCTGCATTGTCAATAACAGTGTCATTAAAGCATGGCTTTTTAGTATTGGCGGAAATTCAACATTTCAGGTTCAAAAGAGGATTTCGGAATTAGCCAATGAAATAAACAAGGGAATGATTAAAAGCCTTTACTACACGAATGAAAAAGTGGTGACCGATGATGTTAACGGGCCCTACCTCTGGCTTCTGGATAGAAATTTACGGTTCTTGCCGGATGCGGTTGCTAATTTGAATGTATATAAAGTAGTGCTAACAGGCAATAACTTTACTGAGATTCCGAAACAGATTTTATCTATAAAAAATCTGGAAGACATAACGATAGGACATAATCCGATTACAGAGATAACACCGGGTATTTCTAACGTTAGAAGGTTGAAAAGTTTGATTCTAAATGCCACCAAAATCGCAGGCATTAAAACGGACCTTTCTCAGCTGGATTCCCTGGAGTACTTTGATTTTTCATCAAATGAAGCTTCGCATTTGCCGGAGCAGGTAAAAAATATCCCCAACCTGAAGTGGCTGTCGCTGGACGACAATAATTTTAAAGACCTTTCTTTTGTTGACGCACGGCTTCACAAACTTGAAAAGCTTTATTTGTATTCAAATCGGATAAAAAGGCTTTCTCCCGAACTCCATTTTTTGCCAAACCTCAAAGAACTATTGATTTTTGATAATCAGATTGATTCAATTCCGGATTGCATATCATATTTAAAAAATCTTGAAAAACTGGAAATATGGGATAATCCGATCAAATATATTTCTTCTGAGATTAGAAATCTGAGGAGATTGCGGAAGATGCATATGGATGACGATTATCTAACACCCCAGGATAAACTAAACTTAAAAAAGTGGTTGCCAAATTGTACGATAACCTTTCAGACAAGGGCTGACAAGTTAAAGTGACAGCTTTGTGTGACGCGGTAACTTCCTACCCTAAAGACGGTCCCCTTGCTGGCCAACCCCGCCCGAGCCTCTCAAAAAAGCGGCTTTGCGCAGGGTGGCCACCAGGTAAGCCAAAATATCTTTTTGGGGAATTCTGGAAGGGATAGCTTCCGTTGAAACTGTTGATAAATTTCAATTTCAGTCGGTCCCTGCCCACTACCAGCTTTGCTAAGGCCTGCCCTGTGATCTGGCCAAAACATCTTTTTTGGGGGATTCTGGAAGGACTCCTTCCATAGAAACTGCCGATGTGGCCTATAACCATTCCGGTAGTCCTTTTAACCCTGCCAAACCCCTTTTCACTGTTTCCCAATAGACGCAGGATAAAAAAAAGGACTTTTTGCAGGGTAAGCAAGTTTTATCGCTTTGTAGGATATAGGAAGATGCCGATCCAAAGTCAGGGCATTTCATATGGATTTATTTTGGCGGGCCGGAAGAGGCAGGGGGTAGGTTCGGGCGGAAGAGGAGGGTAGATATTTTGAATTTTTATTGAGCGATTCCGGAGCGGGAAGCAGCTACCGGCCGAGGCCGGGAGGTGGGTTTCAGCATGCAGGGAGTGGCCTTGCAAAACCTATATTTCGGAACAGAGTTACTTTCATCTTCTATTGAGCATGGCGAAAGCATAATAATTTAATGGTAAAAAGTTTTCTAATCGCAAACTCATTAAAGGAATTCATTTGAGCCATCATTATATTTAGTGAAAAAGGCAAAAAATATTTAACCACTTAAATAGATTTTGGCAGTTTGGAAATATCGGCTACATTTGTAGTGTACTACTAAACTACTACAGCATGATCCATATTCACAACCTTTCCTTCGGTTATACAAAGGGGAAAATGCTGTATGATAATCTCAGCCTTTCGCTCGCGGTTGGCAGTATTTATGGGCTTTTGGGGAAAAACGGCGCGGGGAAATCTACTTTCTTAAAGACTCTCGCAGGTCAGCTTTTTCCTACCGATGGAAAAATTTCGATTAATGGCTTTGAGCCCAAGAAAAGGCTGCCTTCTTTTCTGGAAAGCATCTACTTCATCCCGGAAGAAGTGAATGTGCCTTCCTTAACCATTAAGCGTTACCTGAATTTGTTCTCCCCTTTTCACCCGCAATTTGATGAAAACCTTTTTTACCAGTGTCTGGAAGTATTCGATGTGAAAACAAAAAACAAATTAACAACCCTCTCGTTCGGTCAGCAGAAAAAATTTGCGATTGCCTTCGGCCTGGCATGCAATACGAAGCTGTTGCTGCTTGATGAACCTACCAATGGTATGGATATTCCTTCCAAAACCCAGTTCAGGAAGCTGATTTCTGCTGTTTTTTCAAAAGACCGGCTGCTTTTGATATCCACTCACCAGGTCAAGGACCTCGATAACCTGATTGACCAGGTTATCATAGTAGATAATGGCCACGTGCTTTTAAACAGTTCTGTGGCCGACGTAACCGAAAAGCTTTGCTTTAAAACCTTTCGTGACCTGCCGGCAAACACGGATGAAATTCTGTATTCGGAAGAGTCGTTGAAGGGAATATCGGTCGTAATGCGGAACAGTGAAAGGGAAGATTCCAAAGTAAACCTGGAACATTTATTTAATGCGGTAACAGAGCAACCTGTTTTAATAAAAGAAATTTTCGAAGATTAAATTCTCCAGATAATGTACGACACCTTTTATTTACCACGTTTCGCCCGCCTGTTGAAGAAATCATTGCTCGAACGCCCCATGCAGATGTTTGGTTTGACAGGAACTATTTTGTTAGTTCTTTTTCTTTATTACGCAATTTATCATTTACCCTTACCCCAATGGATTGAAATACAAAAAGTGACTTTCCTTTTCGGGCTTACAGGCGGAGGAACAGTTCTAGCCTCCTTTGTTTTCGGCTATTTTTCCACCAATGCGCAAGGCTCTTCTTACCTTAGTTTGCCTGCCTCGCATTTTGAGAAATGGCTTTGTGCTGTAATAATAACAGGCGTCTTGTACCCGGCTGTCTTCCTGTTTTTTTTCCGTGCGGTGGATGCTTTTTTTGTAGGATGGTTCCATAACCACCTGGATACTACCAGGGCAGATTACAAACAGCTTTACAACACGGTTCAAATTTTCCGGTTCAACAGCAGCATGGCACGAAATGTATTTATGTATTTTCTGAATTATGCGGGCGCAATGCTGGTGGGTTCATTATACTTCAACAAATTAAGCTTTATTAAAGTTGCGCTTGTGATTGGGGGCGTTTTCTTATCTATCTATGTGGTGAACCTGCTGATAGCGAAACTAGTTATTCACAATGTTGAAAATGCTTTTCCTTTTGACAGCGTTGATATCTGGATACCGAAAAGCTCAGGAGATTCTAAGGGTACATATATCGAAACAAGATCTATTGATTTACCTTCTGAAATCTCAAAACTGTTTGATACCGTGACCAGGTATTTTCTTCCCGCTGCATTGTGGATAATTGCATACATCCGGTTACGGGAAAAAGAATTTTAAAAAAAAATGAAAGCTATGGAATTCAGGGAAAAAGGTTCGATATACTTACAGATTGCAGAATACGTATGCGAACAAATCCTGTTAAAAAAATGGGGCCTGGGAGAAAAGATACCTTCCATTCGCGAATTCGCCGTTACCATGCAGGTAAACCCCGTGACGGTTCAAAGGGCCTACGATTTTTTGCAACAACTCGAAATCATTACCAATAAACGAGGGATCGGCTATTTTGTGACAAATGGTGCGGAAAAAAAAGTATTGGTTTTCCGGCGCGGGCAGTTTATGGAAAACGACCTGCCTGCTTTTTTAAAAAACCTGCGTTTATTAAGAATAGATATCGAAGAAATAAAACAGCATTATAAAACTTTCTTACAAAAAAGTTCAAAATAATATTTGATGAAACTTAGTAACAAACTTCTTATCGGCCTTTGTATCCTGGTTATTGCGGCGTCGCTGGCGGCAAATATCTCCATCAAAAAAAATTACGACAAAGCGGATAAGAACGATTTTTACTGGGGCTATGCTAAAATCCTGGAAAAGCCATTCAGACATATAAAGATTGAAGGGGGCAATATTACCCAAATTGCCTTCGAGCAAAATGATAAACCCTCAGTGCGTATTTTAAGACAATGGCCGGGCTATGAAAAAGGTTGGGTCAAAGCATTTGTGAGAGGTGATACTTTATTTGTTTATTTCCCCAATGAAAAGATTGAGAATGCTAAAATAAGAGACTGGACTAAACATACCACGCTGCTGAGAATATTTGCGCCGGAATTGGTTTCTCTGGAGGGAATTGATACAGACTTTGATTTACTTAAACTTAATCAGAAGCAGATCACAATCGACCTTTCAGGCAATTCTGAAACAGAAGTGGAAACTACGCTATCTGAAATCGACTCAATCTCGGTTCATGAAAGTGGTTTAAGTAGTGTGACTTTTGAAACCTCTCCGGACTATAAGGGAGGTGACCAGATAAAAGTCAGGGCGGCGGACATAAATCTAAATGGAGATTCCAGGCTGCACCTCGCCTCTGCCCAAATCAATTCCATAAAGCTAAATATCACGGACAGTGCAAGGATTGAGTTATCCGGCTACTCCGTAAAAACTATTAAAAAATAGCTGGAACAGCGTCATAAGGCCAATTATTCGTAGTTTATTGTTGTCTCGCCGGGCCGGATGGCAGATTATTCCGGTATATTTCTCATTAGATTTTAATTCGCAGATACTAATCAGAACATTAGTCATACTTCACAACTACCTTTGCACCTTCTGCCGCAAAGTGTTTGGCGATAGAAGCCCCCTATTCCTTTTGAAGCACCGGTAACTACCGCTACTTTGTTTTTTAATTTGCTCATTATTTCTATTATTTACCGGCTCCCTGATATAATAATTGCGGCGTATTCTCTTGCCGGTTTTATGCAGTTGTTGATAAGTTTATTTCATTGAGAAGGCATTAGCCATACCGTCATCCGATAAGATACCGGCGCCGCCAATTCAATTAAACCGGGTTCCCTTCGTCCACGAGGCAGAATCGCATCGAAATTTGCGATCACGATTCATCCCCCGAACCTGACCAGGTCCTTAAAGATCAGTTGGCCCCAGCTATTTCCGCGCGCCTGCACAAGCAGTCCGCCTTCCGAAAGTCCGCCAAGTTTAGTCGGCTTCGCCAATATCCGCCACAGAACCAAATGCCGCTCCTGTAACAGCACCTCCTGCATTGGCTACTATCACGTCTATCTTATCAAATTTTTCAGCTGTTTCCTTAAACAGCCTTTCCAGGTCGGCAAGGTTGGTTACATCGGCATTTATGGCTATAAAATTTTCGCCAAGCTGAGCCACAGAACGATCCAACGTTTCCTGATTCCTGCCGACAATAACTCCCTTGGCGCCTTCATTCTTAAATTCCCGGGCAATGCCAAACCCAATGCCACTATTACCACCTGTAATAACTGCTATTTTGTTTTAGCCGTAGCTATTTTATGGCGCAACAGCCTTGTTAAGACTGTTGCGTTTTGCGCTATAGTCCAGCAAATAGGCACGTTTGCTGGCATCGTTCAGAAAAGAGCGTTGAACCAGTTGTTCTACTTTGTCCTGTTTTATTAAAAACGGTGCTATCAATCTTTCTGTTCGTTTTTCGTCAATACCAATCCTTCGCCCGAATTCCAGAAAATCCTCCCTGTTGCGATGGTTTGTTTTCTTAAAAGCACCCGACTGAAAATCGTCAACAAACAGGCCTTTATCCAAAGCGAAACCGGTATCATCCACATGTATCCTGGTATTGATAAGGTCATAAGCCGGGCTTAGAAAATAATCGCCGCTTTCTGTTTCCAGCAAAGCAAAATTTTTCAAATGCGCATCCCCATTAGAGAATGCATAATTGAATAATACCAGGGCAAAAAATTTCTCTATCTCCACCCGCCAGGCCGGAACGAATTTCCTGATCAATGCCGCAGCTTCTTCATAGGAATATTCATATTTAAAATTCACGCCGGAAGTGGCTTTTGTTCTACCTGCCAGTGTGGCAAAATCTTCCTTTCCCCATTTACTGCCGTCTTTCTTCACATCAAAACGGCGGGTGATATATGCCGGTTGGCCATCTTTAAAAAAAATCATTCCATTTTCAGCAGTGTATATTCCATATACCTGCGCGGCTATCTGCATAGTGATATGTTCGTTAGCCGGCACCTGATTCACTTTTTTCAGGTCTCCCGGAATGGGCTTTAATATATATGTTCCCCGTTCTCCTTCTTCTGTTAATCGTAATTCGTTCTTATGCAGGGCCAGCGACATTTTTTCCTGCACGCCAGATATGGAAATACGTTTCCTGTTCTCTATAAACTGTGCTGCATCTTCTTCGCTATGCTGAGGTGAATCATAACGTAGTATATAGCTTAGCTTTTTCCCATCGAACATCCTTCGCAGAAAAGCAGGGCTGTAAGCATGATAGCCTTCGGTCAGCAAACCAGGGCAATATTTTATTTCCGGAACGCTCATATAATTACCGGTTTAACGGTTACCGCACCAATTGTGTCATAACGGGCAGTGGCTGCCAGCAATCCGAAATCATCTTCTTCATCTATTCTTAACGTACGGCTTTGCAATTTCCGGTTCACCCCTTCAGAAAGCATATTATAGAAGAACGGAAATAAATGAGCGGCTTTATATTCCTGCGAAGTTTTAGGCAGTGTGAGACTGATTGGCTGCGTTGACGGATCATTAAAATATTTATCATCGTAACGAAAAGCATAGTGCCTGTTATCCTCTTCCGTTAAAATACCCGCTAATGCACTGTTCCTATATACTTCTACACTTCGCACCAGTAAAAAGTTATAAGGTTATTTTTTTCACTTCCAGTTTTATTTCAAGCCCTAACACATCAGTTATTTTTTCTACCAGGTCAAGTGTTGGATTGGCTTCACCCCGTTCAATCTTATAGAGTGAATTCACACTGATTCCAGCCAGGCCGGCTAAATGTGGCTGGGTAACTTTAAGCGCTTTTCGGCGCTTTTTTATAACTGTTCCGACGTCCCTGACTAACATTATAATGTGATTTTTAGCTAAAGTAAGAAATTTTATGCAATGTAGCGTTGGCAAATCATATTATAATGTGATTTACCCTAAAAATAATGAAAAGGCTCCCCGGCCTGGGGA
>Ga0207707_10001085_pt1 | contig 25996 bp, 19 predicted proteins | sample KBSC83BmetaG_FD_184336 | JGI IMG/M metagenome (GOLD analysis project Ga0207707, IMG submission 184336) | Corn rhizosphere microbial communities from Kellogg Biological Station, Michigan, USA - KBS C8-3B metaG (SPAdes) (version 2) | ecosystem: Host-associated > Plants > Roots > Rhizosphere ... | reverse complement strand
CTCGGCGACCACCTGCAAGCCCAGGCTGCGGCCGAGCGCGATGATCGAGCGCACGATTGCGCGGTCGCCCGACTCGGTCATGAGGTTGCGCACGAAGGCGCGGTCGATCTTGATCTGGTTGACGGTCAGGTTCTTGAGCGATTCGAGATTGGAATAGCCGGTGCCGAAGTCGTCGATCGACACCCGCAGACCGCTGGCCGTCAGGGCCTCCAGCAAGGGCAGGCCGCCTTTCACGTCCTGCACCAGGTGCCGTTCGGTAATTTCCAGCATCAGCTCGTCGTTGCCAATGCCATGCTTGCGCTTGGCTTCGGCAAGCACTTCCTGGAAGGCGCCGCCCACGCGCAGTTGCATGCCCGAGACGTTGATACCGACGTAGAACGGTGGCAACCCGACATGTTTCCACGCCGCCAACTGGCGGCACGCTTCCTCGACCACCCACGCACCGATGGATTCGATCAGCCGCGATTCTTCGGCGAGCCCGATGAACGAGCTGGGGCCGACCACGCCCATGCCCGGCCGGTTCCAATACAGCAACGCCTCGAAGCCGCGCACGCGGTTGGCGCGCGCGTCCACGATCGGCTGGTAGCGCAGTACGAATTGCGAGCGCACGATCGCGGCACGCAACGCAGCCTGCATGTCGTGGCGCCAGGTCACGGCCTCGCCCATCCACGGGAGGAAACGCAGCACGTTGCTGCCGCCCTCGGCCTTGGCGCGGAACAAGGCGGTGTCGGCCTCGCGCACCAGGTTTTCGGCATCCGTCGCATCGTCGGGGAAAATGCTGAAACCCGCGCTGGCCGCGATATCCAGCGATCGGCCCTCGATATCGACGGGCTGGCAGATCCGCTCGATCAGACGCCGTGTCATGACTTCTGCCGCCGCCGCGTCCGTATTGGGCAGCAGCAGCAGGAATTCGTCGCCACCGAACCGGCACAGCACGTCACCCTCGCGTACGCCTTCGCTCAACCGTTGCGCCACGGTGCAGATCACGTCGTCGCCCACGCTGTGGCCCGCGGTGTCGTTGATCTCCTTGAAGTTGTCGAGATCGAAAAACGCCACCGCCAGCGGCTGCGCACCGTGCCGCGCCGCAGCCAGCGCCTGTGCGAACTGGCCGCGCATGTGGGTACGGTTGGGCAAGCCCGTCAGCGGATCGAAATAGGCAAGGTGGCGTATGCGTGCCTGCGCGTAACGCAGTTCGGCGGTATCGATGCACACGTGGATGTGGAAGGCGACTTCGCCGGACGAATCGCGCACCGCGACCACCGAGCTGTCCAGCGCCTTGCCCTCGCCATTGCGGCGGCGCCATGCGATTTCGCCGCTCCACTTGTCGGATTCGCGCAGGGCGTGGTCGCAAGCGCGCGTCGCGGCGGATGGAATCTGCATATCGCGTACCGGCCGGCCCGTCAATTCCTCGCGCTGGTAGCCGGTCACGCGCATGAAGGCGATGTTGACCGAGACGATGCGCTGGAGCGCGTCGCTGATGAGGATGCCATCGCTGCCGGCATCGAACACGCTGGCAGCGATCTGCAGCTGGCGCTCGTCGCGCAAGCGCTTGGTGATGTCCGTATACGAACCCAGTACCCGCTGTGGCGTGCCATTTTCGGCGTACTGGACCACGCTGCGCGCGAGCACCGTCAATACCCGGCCATCGCCGGTGCGCATGCGCATGACGCGCTGCAGTTCTTCGGTGCGGCGCGCCTGCATGTGGGCGTAAATCTCTTCCCGCGACGCGGGGTAGTCCTCAGGCGACACGACGCGCTGCAGATCTTCGGGCGTATTCAGCGTGCCTTCGTCGTAGCCGAGCAGCTTGTACAGCCGCCGCGAGAAATCGAAACGCCGCTCCGCGACGTCGAACTCCCAGGTGCCGTCGTTGGCACACTCGGCGAGCAGCATGTAGCGCTCGCGGCTCGCAGTCAGTTCTTTCAGGATGCGACGCTGCTTGCGCAACGCCCATGCCGCCAGCGCGATGCTGATCAGCGCGGCGACGATCGCCACCACCAGCAGGACTACGTTCAAGCGCAGCGAACCTCCCGGTCTGGGAGCCGTAGCTCCCGATCCACCCATTCGCGCCGGTCCCCTGCCTGCGCCCGCGCCAGCTTACCCGATCCGCTGCAACACATATCCGCCCACCCGCACCACCGGCGCGGCCAGCCAATGGTCGGCCAGCAGGAAGCTGAAAAGGGCGATCAGGTAAACGATGGAATAGCCGAACGCGCTCATGGCGAAGCGCTCGTCCGGCGGCCGCATCAGGCGGATCGCGTAATACAGGTAGGCGATACCCAGCACCGCCGCGCCGCCGAGGTACAGCAGCCCGCTCATGCCGGTGAGGTACGGCAGCAAGCTCACCAGCACCAGCAGCACGGTGTAGAACAACACGTGCCAGCGGGTGTATTCGACGCCATAAACCACCGGCAACATCGGGATGCAGGCGCGCCGGTAATCCTCGCGTCGGAAGATCGCCAGCGACCAGAAGTGCGGCGGCGTCCACACGAACACGATCAGCACCAGCAGCAAGCCATAGGCCCAATCGCTGGACGCCTGCATCCCGGTCACCGCGGCCCAGCCGAGCAACGGCGGGATCGCGCCGGCCAGCCCGCCGATCACGATGTTCTGCGGCGTCGCGCGTTTCAGGAACGCGGTATAGATCACCGCGTAACCGATCAGGCCGATGAAGGTGAGCAAGGCGGTCAACCAGTTCACCAGCAGGCCGAGGATCAGCATCGATGCAATCCCGAGCAGCATGGCGAACGTCAGCACCTGGCGCGCGGTGAGCGTGCCCGTGACCAGCGGACGGTGCGCGGTGCGCGCCATCACGCGGTCGATGCGCTGGTCGATCAACTGGTTCAGCGCTGCGGCCGACGACGACGCCATCCAGATGCCCAGCGTGCCGAACACCAGCGCCCGCCACGGCGGCACGCCGGGCGCGGCGAGCAGCATGCCGATGACGGCCGTGAACACCAGCAACGCGACGATGCGCGGTTTGGTGGCGGCGAGATATTGGCCGGCGAGTGTGCTCATCGGATTATTTTAGTGGGGACAAAAAGCTGGGGTCAGAGTGCCCTTTCGGGAGCGAAACCGCGCCGCGCACCGCGCTCTCGCGAGTCCACTCTGACCCCGGTTTAGCGAAGTGAGAGGGATTCACGTCCTTGCGCGCGCGCCAGCAAACTCACCAGCACAAACAGCAATAACGCCGCGCCGCCCGTGTGCGCGACCGCGATCGCCAGCGGCAGGCCCAGCATCACGTTGCTGATGCCCAGTGCGACCTGTGCAAGCAGCAGCACGGCCAGCGCGATGGCGTGCCAGCGCAAGCCCGCGCGGCCGGCCTTGTGCGCCAGCCACAGCACGTACACGAACACGACCGCTGCGCCGAAGCGGTGCACCATCTGGATCGCCGTGCGCGCGGCGGCATCCAGGATGCCGCCCTGGAAATCCACCCCGATGCCGCGCCACAGGATGAAACCCTGGTGGAAATCCATCGCCGGCCACCACTGGCCGAGGCAGGTCGGGAACGCCGAGCCGCCGATGCCGCACGCGAGCGCCGCGTAATTGGACGACGTCCAGCCGCCAAGGAATATCTGGCACGCAAGCAACACCACGCCGATCACCGCCGCGCGAAAAACAGGAAAAAGAACGGGGTCAGGTTCACTTTTCAGTGAAGCCCTGTCGGCGTCCTCAGTCGGTCGTGAAAAGCGAACCTGACCCCCTTGCCGCCAAGCCACCCACGCCAGCAGTGCGAACGCCGCCATGCCGCCCAGCAGGTGTCCCGACACCACGATGGGTTTCAGTAGCCACGTGACGGTCCACATCCCGAGCAACGCCTGGAAGCACACGACCGCCAACGCCAGCACCGCGATGCGTCGCCAACCAGCACCTCGCCAGAAGAAGGCCACGCCCAGCAGCAGCGCCTCGCCGAGTGCCGCGAGCACGCTGGCCGTCACGTAGTTTCTGGCCATGTACATGGGGATGCCGATGCCGATCAGCACCACCGCCGCGATCACCAATCCGAAACGTCGCTTGGCCGCGAACGTCGCCACCAACGCCTCGGCCAGCACCAGCAGGCCGAGCGTCCCGGCAGCGAAGCGATGGGTTTGTTCGCGCCAGGCCTTGTGGGTTTCGACCGGGCGGTTCGGGAACGCCTTGTCGGCCTTGGCGACGGCCGCCGGCTTGACCGGCCAGGTGATGCGCCCGTAGCAGGTCGGCCAATCCGGGCACGACAGCCCGGCGTTGGACAGCCGCACGAACGACCCGTACATGATCAGGAAAAACGCGAGCACGCACGCGCCCCACGCCAGCACGCGCAGCGGCAGGTTCGTCGCCGGCATCACAGGGCCACCTTCACCGCTTTCTTGAGATCCAGCCGCAAGCGCGTCGGATCGAAACCCGCCGGATAGCTGAGCATGGCCTTGCCGCTCGGCGTGACCAGCACCGCACTCACGCTGTCGGGCGTCTTCGCGCGGAAATCTTCGAGCGCCTGCGACGGCGTGGTCGCAAGCGTCCAGACTTTGTCGAAGCCTTCGGCTGCGGCGCCCTGCGGAGACGCGCCGAGATAGACCAGGTGCACCATGTCGGCCTGCCTGTCCAGCGTGATCTGCGCGCGGTGCACCAGGTCGAGTTCGCGCAGGCAGCGTTCGGCGCAGTGCGGTCCCGGAAGCGCGACCAGCGTCCACGCGGCCTCATGGCTGCGGAACGCGAAGGGCTCGCCGTCGGCCAACCGCACCGGCACCTGCGTAAGATCGCGCTCGGGCCTGATCTGCGTGCCATAGCTGCGGGTAGGCGGAGACCACCCGGAAGCCATCATCACGGCCGCGCCGATCATGGAGGCCGCGAAGATGGCCACGATCACCACGGCCTGCAGGCGGCGTCGATTGCGCAAATCCATCGTGTCTATTCCTGTCCGGTGTCGAGGGCGTCATCGCGCTTCACGCGATGCAGCACGAAAAACATCACGACCGCAGCGATCGCGAAACAGAACCACTGCAACGCGTAGGCGCGGTGCCGCGCGGGTGGCATCACGTTGGCCGTCCAGCTGCGGATGTAGGCGCTGTGCGGATCGGGGTCGGTCAACAATACATGCGGATAAACCGCGGCGCCGAGATCGGAGGCGATTTGGCGCAGGTCGATGAAGGTCACCAGCTTGGGCCATGTCTTCTCGCGCGGCAGCGGGTTGCCCCCCAGCTTTAGGCCCGGCAGCGGCGGCGGTGCGTAGATGCCGTCCAGCGTGATCGCATGGTCGGGAATCGGCGGAATATCCGGCAGCGTGGTGGTGTCGGGTCCCATCCTCGCGAGGAAGCCGAGGTTCACCAGCAGCACGCGCGCGGAATCCGCTGGCTTGAACGGCACGAACACCATCACGCCCAGGCGGCCCGCGCGCATCTGGTCGTCCAGCAGATATACGCGGCCGCCTTCCAGATTTCCCGTCACCTCGACGTGCGGGTAAGCATCGGGCTCGCGATCCGCGCGCGCGTCGGCAAGGCTCACCAGCGGCGCACTCGCGGCATTGTGGAAATGCGCCAGTACGGCTTCCTTGTACGCAGCGCGGCGCAGTTGCCACACGCCCAGCGCGCAGAACACGGCGACGCCGGCAAGTGTCAACAACACCGCGAACACGCTCGGGCGTCGCACGCGAAATGGGGTCAGGTTCATTTTCAATTAGCCGACCCGCAAACCCCGCCATCCGGCGAAAATGAACCTGACCCCATTTCGCCTATACTCGGCGTTTCCGCATCCCACCATCCCATGTCATTCACCACCGTATACAAGGCCGTGCTGGTCATCGTGTTTCTGGTGGTGATCTTCGAGCTGGGCCAGGCGCTGTATTTCATGATGACCGACCGCAAGGACACCGGCCGCACGGTGTGGGCGTTGACGCGACGCGTCGCATTCTCGGTGTTGCTGGTCGTGCTGATCGTGATCGGCATCTGGACCGGCGTGCTGCACCCGCACGGCGTTTACGTGCGCTGAGAACGAGGACCGGAAACGGGAATTATCGCAAACTCTGGTCGGCCATGCGATGTGGCGTCCACGAAGCGCCAATACCACGACACCCTTTCGACCGCGAGGGTGATTGCGGTGGAAATGGCCGCCCTGCGCGACGCTACCTGGAAGGCTGTACGCCGGACGCCTTGTTGGCCGGCGATCCGTCTGGCGCAACCAGGCCAAGCTTGGCGGCACGCGCGTCGATCTCCTTGTCGAGCGAACGCGCTGTTGCCAACTCGGCGTTGCCGGCATCGGCCTGTCCGCTGTGCAATTCTGCCAGTCCCAGGCCGTAATGCGACCACGCTGCGTGTGGCGATTGCGCGAGGGCCTGCCGGTACGCCTTGATCGCTTCAGCGTTGTTGCCCCTCCGCAGGTACACCATACCCAGACTGTCCAGATAAGCCGCGCGGTCACCGTCGCGTTTGATGGCCTCTCGGCAATCGTGCAGCGCGCCGTCCAGCGCCTGGTTGGCCAACGCGCGCGCCCAGCAGCGCTCGTTGAGCGCGCTGCCGAGCGTAGAGTCGTCCTCATGTGCGCGAATCCACGCGTCCAGCAATGGCAGGGCGTTGGCCGGCTGGTCGATGGCGACATAGAGCGACGCGATGGAACGGGATTGCATCGAACCGGCCGGCGCGAGCTTTTGCGCCGCCGCGATATCCGCCGCGGCGCCAGCTTCGTCTTTTTTCCCGTAACGCAGCCGGGCGCGCAGCAGCAATGCATCGAGATTTTTCGGATCGAGGCCCAGTGCCTTGTCCAGATCGTCCAGCGCTGCATCGGGTTGTTTCTGGGCGAGCAGGAAGCGCGCACGTGTCAAATGATCATCCGCGCTGTCCGGATCCAACCGGATAGCCGCATCCAGGTCGGAAAGCGCGTTCGCCAGTTCGCCGCGCGCCAGACGCGCCTGGCCGCGCAACGCATAATCGGTCGCCGTCTTCGGTTCGCCACCCGTATCGTTCGCCGCGGCAGCGTCCGACTCGTGCGCCCCGATCGAGGCGGTATCCAGCGAAAACACGCGGCCGCCGTTGTACGTGAAATAGAGCTTGCGCTGGCTGTTGGCGATATACATGTGATGGGCCAGCATGAAATCGACGCCCAGCACCATGTCGGTCGAACCATCGCTGAAATTGCCGTCCATCACCAGCATCTCGCTGTGCTGGATCGTTTCGGTGCCGACGGAGAACGTGTCGATGGGCACGATCCACGACTGATACGTCTTGGCGCCGATGCCGCGGATAGGGCCACCCGCCTTCACGCCCGGTCCTTTCAGATCGATGCCGATACGTTCGGCGGCCCGGCGGTCAAGCAAGGTGGCGGCGGCACCGCTGTCCAGCAACGCGCGGATGGATTTGCCGTCGATCGTCACGTCGACAAAACTGCGCCGGTCATTCAAATCGAAAGGGCGCAAGCCGGCAACGTTGTAGGTGCCGCCTTTCTTGACCCAATAAGCCAGCGCCGACTTGCGGCAGCCATCCGGTTTGAACAGCGTCACTTTGCCCTGCGCGAGGTCGATTTCGAGATCCGCGAAATCGAGCAGATTGGCGCCCAGAGATCCTTCTCCTGCGTCCGACCCGCCGACCAGGAAATCGACGTTGTGCAAATCCGTATCGAGGATGCCAAGATCCTTGATCCTGGCGATTTCCGCATTGGCAGAGCCGCCGATCCCGCCCATGCGAAACCCGAAGGGCGCAGGAACAAGCTTCAGCCCCAGCGCATCGGCATTGGCGCGCGACATGAAACTGAACCATGCACCGGTGTCGATCGCGAAGCGGGTGACCGCGCCATTGACCTTGACGAGCGTGGTGGGCCGCTCGCCGATCATCTCGACGGACAGCGTGCCGTATTTGGCCAGCGTGCACCCGTCGGCCCACGCAGACCCTGCGCAGGCAAGCAGGGCGCCGGCGGCCAGCCAAATCAATCCTTCGTGACGCATCGCGTTCACTCGCTTCCCACACCAGGGGCAGCCGTGCCTCGCCAACGAAGACTATGCCAGATGCGGAATCACTTCTCCGGCCGGGAGAGGGATTCCCGTCACACGAAGCTACAGGATATACACGAACAGGAACAGGCACAGCCAGATCACGTCCACGAAGTGCCAGTACCACGACACCGCCTCGAACGCGAAGTGGTGTTGCGGCGTGAAATGCCCGCGCGCGCAACGCAGCCACATCACGATCAACATGATGGTGCCCAGCGTGACGTGCAGGCCGTGGAAGCCGGTGAGGATGTAGAACGTCGCGCCGTAGATGCCGCTGTGCAGCGTCATGTTGAGATTGACGTAGGAATCCCAGTACTCGTGCGCCTGCAGGCCGAGGAACGTCGCGCCCAGCAGGATGGTTAGACCGAGGAACCCGATCAGGCGCTTGCGGTTGCCGGCGCGCAACGCATGGTGCGCAATCGTCACGGTGATGGATGACGACAGCAGCAGCAGCGTGTTGATCAGCGGGATGCCCCACGCCGAGGTGGCGACAAACGAGCCGCCCACCGCGTCTGGGCCATTGGTTGGCCAGGCCGCGGAGAAACCCTGCCAGATGAAGCCGTTGGTGATGATGCCTTTGTCGCCGGCGCCGCCCAGCCACGGCACCACGAAGGTACGGATGTAGAACAGGCCGCCGAAGAACGCGGCGAAGAAGAACACTTCGGAAACGATGAACCACATCATCCCCATCCGGAACGAGGTATCGACCTGGCCGTTGAAGACGCCCTTCATCGACTCGCGGATCACGTTGCTGAACCAGCCGAACATCATGCCGATGATGGTCAGCGCGCCGATCGTCAGGACGATCTGCCCGGGGCCGTCGTAACCGTTGAGCCAGATCGCCGCCCCGGCCATGAACAGGAACATGCCGATCACCGCGATGATCGGCCAGCGGCTGCCGTGCGGAACGTAGTAGACGTTGGCGTCGAGTTGGCTCATGTCATGGATTCCGATGTGTGGCTGGCGTAACGGTGTGACCGATCAACGTGTGGGGACCCAATTGGGGATGCCGACGAAATGCCCGTGCAGCAGGCTTGCGACGAAGAACGCAATCGCGATCGCCGCGATGATCCATGCAGTGCGGCGCGCACCGGCCTTGCGGCGGGCAAGGTCGTCCGGCGCCGGCTTTTCGTTCAATCCAACTTTTTCGTCTGTTCGAAGCATGCTGCTATTTCTGAAAGTCAGGCCCACATGATGATGCTGTCAATTGTCACCAAACAATTCAACGAAGCGGGCTGTTGTGAAAAGTCAGGGCAGGGATGCCCGAGTTGATGTTGCTATCCACGGTTCCTTGAATTTGCGGCGAACCCAGCTACATCCGCGGTCATGGATGACCGCAAAAATCAATGACTGATGTCGCCGTGGGCGAGCTGGCTGTCGTCGATCACCGGCGGCACCGTGAAGCTGTGATGCGGCGCGGGCGACGGCAGCGTCCACTCGAGTCCGTAGGCGTGTTCCCACACCCGCGACGTCGCCTTCTGTTTGGAGAAGAACACGCAGTGGATCACCACGCCCACGAAAATCAGCTGGGTCGCGCCGAACCAGAATCCGCCGATCGACGAGACCATGTTCCAGTCCGCGAAAGCGACGTTGTAGTCGGGGATGCGGCGCGGCATGCCGGCAAGGCCGAGGAAGTGCTGCGGGAAGAACAACACGTTCACCGAGATCGCACTGGACCAGAAGTGCAGCTTGGACCAGAAGTTGGAATACATGTGGCCCGACCACTTCGGCAGCCAGTAGTAAACCGCGCCGATGATCGAGAACAGCGCGCCGCCGACCAGCACATAATGGAAATGCGCGACGATGAAATAGGTCTGGTTGTACTGGAAGTCGGCCGGCACCAGCGCCATCATCACGCCGGAGAAGCCACCGATCGAGAACAGCACGATGAAGGCGATCGCCCACAGCATCGGCGGCTCGAAGCTGAGTGAGCCCTTCCACATCGTGGTGACCCAGTTGAAAATCTTCACGCCGGTCGGCACCGCGATCAGCATGGTCGAGAACATGAAGAACACCTCGGCGCCCAGCGGCAAGCCGACGGTGAACATGTGGTGCGACCACACGATGAACGAGAGGAATGCGATGCAGGCGATCGCGTACACCATCGCCTTGTAGCCGAACAGCGGCTTGCGCGAGAAGGTCGGCACGATTTCCGAGATGATCCCGAATGCGGGCAGGATCATGATGTACACCTCGGGGTGGCCGAAGAACCAGAACACGTGCTGGTACATCACCGGGTCGCCGCCCGCGGCGGCATTGAAGAAGTTGGTGCCGAAGAAGCGATCGAACAGCATCATCGTGACCGCACCGGCCAGCACCGGCATCACCGCGATCACCAGGAACGAGGTGATCAGCCACGACCAGCAGAACATCGGCATTTTGAGGAGATCCATGCCCGGTGCGCGCAGGTTGAGGATGGTCGCGATGATGTTGATCGAACCCAGGATGGACGAGATGCCCATCAGGTGGATCGCGAAGATCATGAACGCGATCGATTCACCACCCTGCAACACCAGCGGCGGATACATCGTCCAGCCCGCGGCCGGCGCGCCGCCCGGCATGAAAAACGTGGACAGCAGCAGCACGAACGCGAACGGCAGGATCCAGAACGACAGGTTGTTCAAGCGCGGCAACGCCATGTCGGGCGCACCGATCTGCATCGGGATCATCCAGTTCGCAAGGCCCACGAACGACGGCATGATCACGCCGAAAATCATCACCAGCCCGTGCATCGAGGTCAGTTCGTTGAAGAAGTAAGGCTGGATCAACTGCAAGCCCGGTTCGAACAACTCGCCGCGGATCAGCATCGCGAAGCTGCCGCCCACGAACAACATCAGGAACGAAAACGACAGGTACAGCGTGCCGATGTCCTTGTGGTTGGTGGACATGACCCAACGCTCGAAGAAGCTCTGGTGGTGTTCTTCGTGATGGATAGCCTGCGCTGTGCTGGACATGATGCGAATCCTCAAAGAATGCTGGTGCTACTTGAACGGCTGACGCCGGATCAACCCTTGGCGGGCGCCGACTTCTGCGGCGCGGCCTGCGCGGTGCGCGCGGCCTTGTCGAGCGTCGCGGCGTTTTGCTGTTCCGCGAGCCAGGCGTTGAACTGATCCTTCGGCAAAACCTTGACCACGATCGGCATCGCGCTGTGGTCCTGGCCACACAGCACATAGCACTGGCCGCGGTAGAGGCCGGGTTTGTCGACCTTGGCCCAAGCGTCGTTCATGATGCCGGGGATGGCATCGCGCTTGGCCGCGAAATCGGGCACCCACCAGCCATGGATCACATCATCGGCGGTGATCAGGAAGCGCACCTTCACGCCGGCCGGAATTACCAGCGGGTGGGTCACGTCGAGCAGGTAATCGTGGAAGCCGGTTTGCTTGTCCACCACGCTCCAGGGGCTGACACCGGAGTCGAGCTGGCGCGCGGTATTGCTGTCCCACGCAAGTCGCGAATAAATGGTCGGCACCTTGGTGACCGGCTTGCCGTCGTAACTGATGTAGTCGTAGCGCCACAGCCACTGGTAGCCGGTGACCTTGACGGTCATCTGCGCGTCGGTCGCGTTGTACATCTCGCGGGTCAGGATGGTCGCCGGCGTGGCGAGACCGGCCAGGATCAGCACCGGCACGATCGTCCAGCCGAGTTCCAGCAGGGTGTTGTGGCTCCAGGTTTCCGCGACCGCGCCTTTCGACCGGCGGAAGCGCACGATCGAGATGAACATCGCACCGAACACGAGGATGCCCAGCGCCACACACACCCACAGCGCGGCCATGTGCAGATTCCATATCTGGTGCGAGATGGGGGTGACGCCTTTGTCGAGATTCATCTGCCAAGGCACCGGATTGGCGGCGGCGGCCATGGAAACCAGCGTCGCGCCCAAGGCGGCAACCGCCCCCGTGATCCGCCGCTTGCAATTGCTGGAACTCATCGTGATCGCACCCTTGGAAAGATCTGAATAATCTGACACACCCAGCTCCACATTCAAAAGGCCATGCCTCCACAACCCCCACCTGCCCGCCGCTTTGCATTGGGCAGGTTGCCAAGCTCGATCGTCCTGATCTCGCCAGGCAACCCCGCCCTCGGCGTCCTGCCTCGGGCGTTCGGCTGAGCACGCGATGCGTTAATCGCATCGCGTAACGCTCAGCCTCACCCCCTTTGACTCAAGGGAGCTGGACGCACGTTGAAAGCCTTCGCAAACTTTCAACTCTCGCGCCAGCCGCTGCGGCCGGACAGCAAGGCCTTCAACCAACGCGACAACTGCATCCTTTCGTCGTCGCCCAAACACTCGCCTACTTCCTGCTCGCGCCCTTGCGCGGCCAATACCACGTGCCGATGGCCATCGCTCCGCTCCAGCACCCGCACCCGGGTCCACGCCACCGGAAACGTGCTGGCCGCACGGCCCCTGGGCGGGAGTCGCTCGATGCGGACCTGGTCCGTATCCAGCGTGATGCGTTCCCTGCGATCGCCGCTGCGCCAGACCAGCCACAACGCAATCGCAAGCACCGGAACCTCGACCAGGGCGAACAGCGGCGCGAACACATCGCCCCCCCACGCCGCAAGGCCTGCCACCAGCAACGCCGCGATGCACAACTCCCACGTCAATTGGCGCATCTGCTCACGACTGAGCGCCCGGTTGGGCGCCAGCAGCAGCGTCACCTGCCCGGTTTCAGCTGCCACCGGTAGACGTGTGATCATGGACATCAGCGGTACCGCAATCCCGGAATCATAAGGCCGCCCGGCCATCGCAGCAAGAATAACCGGCCGCGACAGGGCTCCGGTGCCCAATGTCATTGGCGGTGGCGCAGCCCGGACGTACAATGGGCGGTCCTGTTGTGAGTCATCATCGATGGCTGAAATCCTCGCCCCCGAACTGCCCGCGCCGCCGAGCGCCGCGCGTGCGCGCATCACCGCCGCGTGGAGTGGCAACGAGACCGAAGTGGTCGCGGCACGACTTGCCGAAGCCACGCTTCCCGCGAAGGAAAGCGCGGCGGTCGAAGCGCAGGCTTCGGCGTTGGTATCGCGAGTGCGCGAGCGCAGCGCCAACCAGAGCGCGGTCGAATCCTTCATGCGCCAGTACGACCTTTCCAGCGAGGAAGGCGTGCTGCTGATGTGCGTGGCGGAAGCGTTGTTGCGCGTCCCCGACCGCCTCACCACCGACAAGCTGATCCGCGACAAGCTGGGCGAAGCCGACTGGAAGAAACATCTCGGCGCCAGCGATTCGCTGTTCGTGAACGCCTCCACCTGGGGCCTGATGCTGACCGGGCATCTGGTGAACCTCGCCGACGCCACCCGCGCCGATGCGCCGGGCGCATTCAAGCGCCTGATCGGACAAGCCGGGGAACCCGTGATCCGGCTCGCGGTGCGCCAGGCCATGCGCATCATGGGCCATCAGTTCGTGATGGGCCGCACCATCGAGGAAGCGCTGGATCGTTCCGCGAAGGGCGACAACGCGAAGTACCGCTATTCCTACGACATGCTCGGCGAGGCCGCATTCACCGCGCCCGACGCCGCGCGCTACAAGAAGGCGTATCACGATGCGATCCTCGCGCTCGGTGCGCGCGGACCGTTCGCCAATCTGCTGGACGCGCCGTCGATCTCGGTGAAGCTGTCGGCGCTGCATCCGCGCTACGAAGTCGCCAAGCGCGAACGCGTGCATGCGGAACTCACGCCGGTGGTGCTGGAACTCGCGCAGCTCGCGCAGGCGCAAGGCATCGCGCTGACCATCGACGCGGAGGAAGCCGACCGGCTGGAACTGTCGCTGGAGGTGATGGAAGCGGTGTTCACGCATCCGTCGCTGGAAGGCTGGAACGGTTTCGGCCTTGCGGTGCAGGCCTACCAGAAGCGTGCACCGTTCGTGATCGACTGGCTGATCGAAACCGCGAAAGCGGCCAAGCGCCGCTGGTGCGTGCGCCTCGTCAAGGGCGCGTACTGGGATTCCGAAATCAAGCGCGCGCAGGAACTGGGCCTTGCCGGTTACCCGGTGTTCACGCGCAAGCCCAACACCGACGTGTCGTACCTCGCCAACGCGCGGCGCATGCTGGATGCCGGCGCGGATGTGATCTATCCGCAGTTCGCGACCCACAACGCGCACACCATCGCGGCAATCCACCATCTCGCGAACGGACGTCCCTTCGAATTCCAGCGCCTGCACGGCATGGGCGCCGACCTGTACGCGGAAGTGGTTGGTCCGGACAAGTGGAACGTGCCGTGCCGCGTGTACGCACCCTGCGGCAGCCACGAAGACTTGCTGCCGTACCTCGTGCGCCGTCTGCTGGAGAACGGCGCCAACACCAGCTTTGTCAACCGCATCAGCGACGAAAAGCTGCCCATCCATGAATTGATCACCGATCCCTGCACCGAAGTGCGCGCGTTCGGCGCGGCGCACGGTGGCCATTACCAGCATCCCCGCATTCCCCTGCCGATCGACCTGTACGGCACACTCCGGAAAAATTCCATGGGCGTCAATCTTGCCAACGACGACGAACTGAAATCCCTGGCCGAGGCGGTCAACGCCAGACGCGGCCCGTGGCACGCGGAACCGCTGGTGCCGGGCGCGCCATCCTCGACGCCGACACGTGACGTCACCAGCCCTGCCGATCATCGTGTCGTGGTCGGCCAGTCGCGCGATGCGGATGCGGCAACGTTGCTGCGCGCGCTCGACAATGCGGTCGCCGCGCAAACCGCGTGGGGCGACACGCCCGCCGACGAGCGCGCGAAGATCCTGGAGCGCGCCGCCGACCTGATCGAACAGAACCGCGGCGAACTGATCGCGCTGTGCGTGCGCGAAGCCGGCAAGACCCTTCCCGCCGCGATCGGCGAAATCCGCGAAGCCGCCGACATGTGCCGCTACTACGCGGCGATGGCGCGCAAGTTGTTCGGCAAGCCGGAAGACCTGCCCGGACCGACCGGCGAATCCAACCAGTTGTTCCTGCGCGGGCGCGGTGTGTTCGTGTGCATCAGTCCCTGGAATTTCCCGCTGGCGATCTTCACCGGGCAAGTTGCCGCAGGACTCGCGGCCGGCAACAGCGTGATCTGCAAGCCCGCCGAACCGACGACACTGATCGGCTACGCCGCAGTCAAGCTGCTGCACCAGGCCGGCGTGCCCGAAAAGGTCTTGCAGTACGCGCCCTGTCGCGGCTCGGTGATCGGCAAGACACTGCTGACGCGCGATGAAATCGCCGGCGTGTGCTTCACCGGTTCCACCGAAACCGCGTGGACCATCAATCGCACGCTGGCCGCGCGCAACGCGCCCATCGCGGCACTGATTGCCGAGACCGGCGGCCAGAATGCCTTGATCGCGGATTCGTCCGCGCTGCCGGAACAACTGGTCAAGGACGTGATGACCAGCGCGTTCGATTCCGCCGGCCAGCGCTGCTCGGCCGCGCGCGTGTTGTTCGTGCAGGAGGACATCGCCGACCACGTGATCAACATGCTCAAGGGTGCGATGGACGAACTGAAGGTCGGCGATCCGGCACTGCTTTCGACCGACGTCGGCCCGGTGATCGACCAGCCTTCGTGTGCCTCACTGGAAGAACACGCGGAAGTAATGCGAGGCTCGGCCAAGCTGATCAACATGGCCAGCCTCCCCGATGACGCCGAGCACGGCACCTTCTTCGCGCCGCGCGCGTACGAAATTCCATCGATCAAATTGTTGACGCGCGAAGTGTTCGGCCCCGCGCTGCACGTGGTGCGCTGGAAGGCGAGCGAACTCGACGAAGTGATCGACGCGATCAACGCGACCGGCTTCGGCCTGACGCTCGGCATACACAGCCGCATCGACGAAACGGTGGAACACATCCGGCGTCGCGCAAAAGTCGGCAACCTCTACGTCAACCGCAACCAGATCGGCGCGGTGGTCGGCGTGCAACCGTTCGGCGGCGAGAACCTGTCCGGCACCGGCCCCAAGGCCGGCGGCCCGCACTATCTCCTGCGCTTCGCCACCGAACGCACCTTCACCGTCAACACCACCGCCGCAGGCGGCAATGCGAGCCTGCTGACACTGGAAGATTGACGATTTCGACACGCTTCTTGAACGTCGTTCATTCATGACGCGTTCGAATTCCGCGCGCAAACCGACTTGCGCCTGAATCAGCGAACCGCACGGGGTTGCGTGCGCTTCGTGTGCCTCGTTACGGTGAAATCCCGGCGCCCGTCAGCGCCGTGCAATTCGCCGATGAGGAGAACGCAATGACTGGACGACTCAACCGCACAGGCGTCGCGGCAGCCGTGTCACTGGCAATCGCCATGCTGGCGCCGGCAGCGCTCGCGCAAACCCAACCACAGCAAGCCCCGCCCCAAGGCAACGCTGCTGCATCCCAAACTGAAACCGGGCCCGCCCCGAACGACACCGAACTGAAGAACTTCGCGGGTGCCGCGGTGGATGTGCAAAACATCCGGCAATCGCTGCAACCGCAACTCGCCGCTGCGCAAACCGCGGATGCCCGCACCAAACTGCAACAGTCGGGCGAAAAGAAAATGGAAGCCGCGGTCGAGAGCCACCAGCTGTCGCCCCAGCGCTACGTGCAGATCGCCAACCTGGTGCAGACGGACAGCAGCGTCCGGGCCAAGGTCCAGAAGATGATGCCCCCGCAGCCGCAGCAGCAACCGCAACCGCAACCGCAACAACCGCCAACGTCGTAGAGGAGACACGGGCGCCACAGGGCGCCCTGTCCTCTTTTGCCGCGCGCCTGTCCGCGGGCACGCATCATGCCGCGATATCACCGCGGGTTGTGCGAACCCCATGTCGGAGAGATCACACCGTACGCGTGGCCACCACCGGCGGCACGTGTGCCGCGCGCAAGGCCGGCCCGAGCACCGCGAGTTGTCCGATCAGCCACAACGCGATCGCGCCGGCCGGGAAATACATCCACGGCAGCCGCGGCAATTCATAATGCTGCATCAACAGCAGGTTGATGCCATAGGCCAGCACCATGCCCAGCACGATGCCGATGGTCGCCAGCAGGAAATTTTCGGTCTGGAAGTAGCGCAGTATGTCCGCACGCGTCGCACCAAGGGCGCGCCGCACCCCGATGGTGCGGCGCCGCTGCGCAACCCAGAAACTGGCAAGTCCGACGATGCCGAGCCCGGTGACAAGCAGCAGCGCGATGATCACGCCAAGCAGCAGACCTGTCATCGCGCGATCACTCTGGAAAAACTGCGCGCGCGCGTCGTCCAGCGTGCGCTGCTGGGTAATCACGCGTTTCGGATCGAGCTTCTTGAGTGCCGCGATGGCGGCCTTGATCACGCGCTGGCGTTCCGCGGGTTTCGTGCGCAGCACGTAGTTGCCGCCCGTGCCCAGGCTCATGCGCAAGGGCAGCACCATGCTCCATTGTGCGGTGTTGTCGCCGTTCGAGAGTGAAGGACGGATCAGGCCCGCGACCACACCCACCACGCGCAGGGGAACACGGTCGCCCAGATAGATCGTCTTGCCGAGCGCGCTTTCCCCGGGCCACAGCCTTTGTGCCAGCCCCTGCGTGATGATCACGATCAGCGAGGAGCGGGGCACCGCGGTCGGATCGCGCTGGACGTCCTCGTAGTACATGTATTCATCCGCGCTGAAATGGCGGCCAGCGACCAATCGCGCACCCAGGGTCTGCAACAGATGCTCGCCACGATAGAGGGTCGCATTGAGGGTCGGCTGGGTCTGGGTCGGACTCAACTCGATGCTGCTGTTCCACGACGAGTTGGTGAACGGCAACTGGTTGGTCAGGGTCACCGATTCGACGCCCGGGATCCGCTGCAACGCCGCCAGGTCTTCCTGCGTACGCGCGCGCGAATCCGGCTGTGCGCCGATCGTCGCGACCTGCACCTGCACCAACTCGTGCATGGCCACGCCGCTGGGCATGTCCATCCGGTGCAGGCGCTGGGTGATCAGGAATACCGCGTTGCACACGATGGCGCAGGTCAGCGCGATTTCCAGCACGATCAGCAATGCGGTGATCTTGTGCCGGCGCAACGTGGAAAGAATGGGCAGGATGTCCACTTCAGTTCCCCTTCAATTGCAGTGCGGGCGCGATGCGACAGGCACGCCATGCGGGCAGCAGGCCGGCCAGCAGCGTCGCGCCGATCGCCAAGGCAAAGGTGACCAGCAGCATCACCGGATCGAGGTGCGCGAGCTTCGCGTAGTCGGCCGGTTGCCGGCGCACCAGCCACAGGCCCAGTAACGCCAGCAGCAGTCCGCCGATGCCGCCGGCCAGGCCGACCATGCCGGCCTCGATCAGCAGTTGCTCGAACACCGCGCGGCGCGAGGCGCCCAGTGCACGGCGCACCCCGATCTCGCCGCCGCGACGCAGGAACTTCGCCAGCATCAGGCCAACCGTGTTGACCAGGCACACCAGCAGGAAGCCGAACGCCAGCCAGGTTTGCAGGCGCACGTCGCCCGGCACGACCTTGTTGAAATCCAGCCACTGCATCACGTTGCGCAAACGCACGCCGGGTGGGCGCAGGAAGCGGCCGAGCGTTTTCTGTTCCTGCGAGTAATGGGTCAGGAATGTCTTGTACGCAGCCGCCTTCGCGGGCGAATCGAGCTCCACCCAGAATTGCAGCCACGTGCATGGCGCCTGCTTGAGGCCATCACTGCCGGGAGGCGTTTGGCCCCAGCAGTCCGTCGATCCGATGTGCGGCAGTTTCAGGTCCGTGGACGTGGACAACGGCACGAACACGTCCTCGTTCTCGGCGTACGTGCCCTGGTAGAGGTCGTAGAAATGCGGGTCTGGACGCCAGTCGTCGACCACGCCCACGATGCGCAGGTCCGCGTCGTTCGCGCGGATGGTCTGGCCCACGCTGTCCCTGCCACCGAACAACTTGTCGTTGAGCGTGCGGGAGATCACCGCGATGTGCGCGTGCCGCTCATCGGCATCCGCGTTCCACGCCGAGCCGTATTCGAACGGCACGCCGAACATCGGAAAGAAGTCCGCGGTGGTGTAGCGCGCCTGCGCGAAGAACGGATCGAGGTTCGCCCTGGTGGGCTGGATCGGCACCGCACCACCGGTCATCAGGGCCTGCTGGTCGGCGCGATGCGCGTTCAGCAGGTTCATGCCGTCGATCCAGCTCACCTGGTCGGGCGGTTCGCCGCCGGGCTGGTAGCCATCCATGTCGCGCGGATCGATCTGCGGGTAATAAAGATGCCCGCTGCGTCCCGGCACGGGATCGCCCGAGAGCACATGCAGCACCGTCAACGCGGTCATCGATGCGCCGATGCCCAGTGCGACCGCCACCACCATCAGCGCGGTGAGCACCTTGTTGCGCTTCAGGCTGCGCAGGGCGAGATCGAGGTAATAGCCGAACATCACACGCTCCTTGTTGCGACAACGGGCGGCACCGCCGCGGCACGCAACGCCGGACCCAGTACGGCCAGTTGTCCGATCAACCACAGCGCGATCGCGCCGATCGGGAGATACAACCATGGAAGGTGAGGCAGTTCGTAGTGCATCATCAGCAGCAGGCTGATGCCGTATGCCATCGCCATGCCCACCACGATGCCGAACGTGACGATCAGGAAATTCTCGGTCTGGAAGTAACGCAGGATGTCCGCGCGTGTGGCGCCCAGCGCGCGGCGGATACCGATCTGCTTGCGTCGTTGCGCGACCCAGAAACTGGCCAGCCCGACGATGCCAAGCCCAGTCACCAGCAACACCGCCACGATCACGCTGACCAGCATGCCGGCCATCGCGTGGTCGTCCTTGAAATAGTCGCTGCGGATTTCATCGTATCTGCGTGCATGCGTGATCACGCGGGCGGGGTCGGCTTGCTCCAGTGCCGCGATTGCCGCAGTCAGCACGCGTTGCCGATCCTGTGGCCGGGTGCGAATCAGATAGCTTTGATCCTTGCCCGCACCCATGTGCAGTGGAAAGATCATTGAATATTGCGCGGTGGCCGTGTCGTAGGCATTCGCGCGAGCCAGCGTCGCCACCACACCGACCACGCGGAAACTCGCCTTGGGTGCCAGCCAGATCAACTTGCCCAAGGGATTTTGCTGCGGCCAAAGTCGCTCGGCCAATGTGCTGCTGATGATGGTCGGCATCGGAAAGCCCTTGCCGCTCCCGTCGGCAAGGGACTTCAGTATCGCGTCCGCGTTGACGTAGTCGTCGGAGGCGAAATCCCGGCCCGAAACGAGATGGAGGCCGAGCGTCGGCAGCAAGTTCTCTCCGAAGTACGTCGCCGCATTCAGCGTGCGATGCGGTTGCGTCGGCGAAAGCATCACGCCGCCGTTCGACGAATACCCGCTGAACGGGAGCTGGTTGGTCATGCCGACCGCTTGCACACCCGGAATTTGTCGCAGCGCCGCCATGTCCTCCTGGGCGCGTGCGTAACGGTCGGTGGATGGCGCGATCGGCGCTTGCTGGATCTGCACCAGCTCGTGTTCGGCGATGCCGCTGGGCATCTCCATGTGCTGCATGCGCTGGACGATCAGGAACACGCCGTTGCAGACGATCGCGCAGCTCAGCGCGATCTCCAGCATCAGCAGCCAGATGATCATCTTGTGCCGGCGCAGCGTGGCGAGGATGGGCAGGATGTCCATGTCAGTTGCTCTTGAGTTGCAATGCCGGCGCAACTTTGCTGGCACGCCACGCGGGCAATATCCCGGCCAGCAGGCTGGCCCCGATTGCGAGCGCGAAGGTGGCCAGCAGCATCGCCGGGTCGAGGTGCGCCAACGCCGCGTAATCCGACGAACGGTGTCGAACCAGCCATAGCCCGAGCAACGCCAGCAGCAGACCGCCGATGCCACCAGCCAGCCCGACCACACCTGATTCGGTCAGCAGCTGCGCGAACAACGCGCGTTTGGAAGCACCCAACGCGCGCCGCACGCTGAGTTCACCCGAACGGCGCAGGAACTTCGCCAGCATCAGCCCTACGGTGTTGACCAGGCACACCAGCAGGAAGCCGAGCGCGAGCCATGCCTGCAGGCGCACGTCGCTCGGCACCACGCCGTTGTAATCCAGCCACTGCATCAGGTTGCGCAGCTTCACGTTCGGCGCGCGCTGGAAGCGCCCCAACGCCTTCTGCTCTTCCGAGTAATGGACGAGGAATTGCTTGTACGCGGCAGCCTTGGCCGGCGTGTCCAGTTCCACCCAGTACTGCAGCCACACGCAGGTCGCCGACGGATAGATACCACCCGCGCCGCCGGTGCCATTGCCCCAGCAATCATTGGAGCCGTTGTGGTCATAGTGCAGCTCAAGCGCGGTCTGCAGCGGAATGAATACCTGGTCGTAGTAGTTGTACGAGCCCGTGGTGAGATCGTAGAAATGCGGATTGGGGCGCCAGCCGTCGAGCACGCCGACAATGCGGAACGTGGTGCCGCCGATGCTCAAGGTGCGGCCCACGCTGTCGGCGCCATTGAACAACTTGGCGTCGAGCTTGCGCGTGATCACCACGTCGCGTGCGTGCGCCTCATCGTCGGCGCCGGTCCAGCCGTGGCCGTACAGGAACGGGGCATCGAACATCGCGAAGAAATCCGCGCTGGTGTAGCGCGCCTCCACGTAGAACGGATCGAGCGATGAGGAATCCGGCTGGATCGGCACCGCGCCGCCCGTCATCAGCGCCTGCCGGTCCGCGCGCTTCGCCCGCAACAGATTCATCCCGTCGATCAGGGTGACCTGCAGCGGCGGCATCGTGCCGGGCATCATGCCGCGCGCGTCCTGCGGATCGATTTGCGGGTAATACAGCTCGCCGCTCTTGCCCGGCAGCGGATCGCCGGACAGCACGTGCAGCACGGTCAGCGTCGTCATCGATGCGCCGATGCCGACTGCGATCGCCAGCACCATCAGCGCCGTCAGCACCTTGTTGCGTTTCAGGCTGTGCAGCGCGAGATCGAGGTAATAGCCGAACATGGTTTCCCCGGGATTGCCTTTGGGCGATTCGCGTCCGCAACACGCATGGAACATCGCGCGGATCGCAAGCACAACAGTGCATCCGCTGTGCCATGCGCGGAAGACGGCAACCGCGCGGAAGATCAATGACTTGTGTGTTCGGCGCTTGGCATCCGGGTGTCCGCGGACATCCGGCGGACAGTTCGGACGCGGAAAGATGGCACGAAAAACCCCGCCTTGCGGCGGGGTTCTTGTTGCAGCGTCAGTTGAAATATTGCCGCGTCAGAACTTGTATTACATCGGGATACCGAACAGATCACCCGAATTGTCGAAGCTGCCGACCAGGTTGTCGCCGGTGGCGCTCATGTCGTTGACGTCGCCATCCTCGACGAACGGATGCGCGTAACCGATGTGGAGCGTCATGTTGGGCGTCGGCGAACAGCCAGCTCCGAACGAAATCCACTTGCGCGCGCCGTCGGGAATACGCGTATCGCGCGAAAAATCACCAGTCGGGTCTGGTCGTGGCGCTCATTTGATGTTCTGAGTTATATGGATGTTTTGAATTGCACGGCGACTCAACGCTGCTGCAATCGCATCCCATTTGGAATGGTCTGAGCCACCCTGATCCAGTTGCTGGGCGGTGTAACCCGTCGGCGCAAGACTCTCGGCGTAGATGATCATCAGCTCCTTGCGTTTTTTCGCGGGATCGAGCAGGTGCACCAGGCGCACCCACATCAGATCACCGCGTTTGTAGCCGTGTGAGGCGAGCAGGGAGTAAAAATGTTTGCTGTCCGAACCGGGCTTGAGCGGCTTCGGCGACGCGACTCCGATGTCTTCGTAGAAATCCAGGCCGCCAATGGTGACGTGCTTCGGAGAGTCATAGGTGAAGTGCAGGTCGGGGTGGCCGGGCAGGTAGCCTTCGAACTGGACCCAGATGTACTTGCGGATGTGCCCGTCTTTTCCGGCATCGGCGAAAGCAAAGAGTTCCGCCGCATCGAAAGCCCCCAACTCGGGTTTGGAAAAAGTGAAACGGTCCGAACCGACATAATGAACCGAGTCTGTCAGCTTGATGTTGACGGCAGGATCGCGCCGCGAAACCACGGTGTTGTCAGCGACGAACCGCTCGGCCGTGGCCGCATGACAGTTGGGCAGCAGCCCGAGAAATGCACTTGCGACAAGAGCCATCCACACAATGCGCATGCAACCTCCAGAGGTCAGGGAGAAACTTCATGTGAACGGCCGCGCCGGACACGACCGTCCGCGCATCACGATTGCATTCACCGTGCCATGCAGAAATCTGCAAGAGCCGCCCAGCAAATCAGGCGACTACGCGCGCAGGCACACCAGCATGGGTGTCCGCGGATAGTCCGCGGACACCGCGGACACCGACCCGGCGCCAACAAAAACCCCGCCGTGATGGCGGGGTCGGTGTGTCCATGCAGCAGGACAGGCGATGTCAGAACTTGTATTGCATCGAAATGCCGAACAGGTCGCCGGAGTTGTCGAAGCTGCCGACCAGATGATCGCCGGTGGCGCTCATGTCGTTGACGTCGCCATTGTCGACGAACAGGTGTGTGTAGCCGATGTCGAGCGTCATGTTGGGCGTCGGCGAATAGCCCGCGCCCAACGAGACCCACTTGCGCGCGCCGTCCGGAATGCGCGGATCGCGCGTGGAATCCTGGGTCGGCGTCTGGTCGAAGGCGAGGCCGCCGCGCAATGTCCAGGTGTCGCTCAGGCGGTAATCCATGCCGACCGAGCCAAACCAGGTGTTCTTCCAGCCGTAGTACTGGTCGATGTCAGGCTGATAGGGATTGGCGAAGTCGATGGCGAGGCGGCTGAACGAACTCCAGCCGGTCCATGACAATTCGGCGCCGAACGATACCGGTCCGAGCGTCTTGTGCCAGTAACTCAACGATGCGGTCGCCGGGGTCGCGAACTGGCCGCTGCCGGTGGTGTTCTGGAACAGCGGGGGAACACCCGGTTGCGAGAGCACGAACTGCACGCTCGCCGGCACCGTGAAATAGGCCTGGCCGGTGAAGTCGTGGTTGATCTTGGCGTGGTAGGCGAGCGCAAGCGTGTCCTGCGTGGTCGGCTTCCACTCCGCACCGATGGCCCAGCCCCATTTCCAGTTGTCGCCGCGGATACGCGCCGCGCCGTCGGCGGATTGCGGCAGGAAGGTGGGCGCGAGACCGAATCCAGCGGGCGGCGGCGCCGCCATCACGGCGCCCATGTCGATGGCATTGCCGAGGTCGATGGTGGTCTTCTGCGCGATCACCGAAAAGCCCAGCGAGAACTGGGGATTGATCGCCCACGCCACCGAGCCCGTGAAGTCCATCGATTTCACGCTGGTTTTCAACGCCTGGTAGCGACCCATCCACCCGGCGTTGTACTCGGTCGCCAAGCCGAAAGGCACATTGATGCCGAAGCCGAGCCGCCAATTCTGCGCGATCGGCGCGATGAAGCTGATTGCCGGCACGCCATGCACGCCCCCGCCGTTGCCGCCATCGCCGCCCGACAGCGGTTGCCCGATCGCATCGGTACCATTGCCGTGGAACTGGGTGCTCACGTTGATCGCGGTGGCATCGAGCTGCACCGCGTAGGTGTCGAAATCGACCATCGCGGCCGGATTGTTCATCACCACCGAGGCGTCATTGCCGGCGGCTTCGCGCCCGGCGTAGGCACGCCCCATCGCCTGCACGGTGTTTTCGCTGATCTGGAAGCCGGATGCGGACGCGACCGGGCTCACCAGCGCTCCGGCGACGGCGACACTCAGCGCGGCGAGCGCCAAGCCAGCCAGCCTGGGCGCGATGATCGGATGCTTGCTCATGGGTGGATCTCCCGTCGAATGTTTTTGCAGCAATCAAGGGTTTACCACCCGAACCAAGCCGCAACGGCCTGCCTCGGGTCTTTCATACGTTTGTATGAATTTTGTTATGGCGGACTATCGCACCGCGGCGGGGTCGGTGCAAGTCCACAAATCAAGTGCGGTGCCCAAGCTGATTCCCGTTCGTCCTGAGCGGAGATGCAACGCATCGAAGTCAAAGGATGGACGAACCAAACGCTTCGACTTCGCGGCCATTGGCCGCTACGCTCAGCGCGAACGGCTTCAGCATTCAAACCAAGCGTTGCCAATCAAGCCGAACCGTCCGGCGCGTTGTGGCTCGTACATGCGCTTTCCCTATACTGGGTCGTCCTCGCACGCAACCTGCTCATGCCACCAGCCAAGTACCGCCGCCGGCCGCCGCTGTCCCGTTCCCTGCCCTGTTTTCTTCCTTCGCTGATCGCGGTGTTCCTCGCGATCTGGATTCCCCCCGCATGGGAACGTTATTCGTTGCTGCTGTTGTTGATCGGCGCGTCGTTGTCGATGGCGGCCGTGTGCCACGCGATCGGTTTCGGTTGCGAACCCACCTTCACGCGCACCGCATTGCGGCGCGGATCGGCGCACCTGATCGCGCTGGCGATCCACACCGCGATCGTGTTCCTGCTGGTGGCATGGCCATTGACGGTGTTGTCGCAGGCGCCTTCATTGGCGGCGGCACTCGGGCTGGCGGTCGCTCTGGTGATCGCGCTGCTGGTGCTGTGGCGCTTGTGGCCCGTGTTCGGGCTGGTGTTCGCATGGGACGACGCGTTTCCCGCCGGCGAGGAACATTCCTGGATCACCGCCGCGCTGGCGCGCAGCCTTGCCTTCGCGCGCCACCTCACGCGCGGACGCGACTTGTTCCTCACGCACTTCCTGCCGGCTTCGCTCGCGCAACTCGCGATCGCATTCGGCGCGCTGTCGCTGGCGGGAATGGGTGCCAACCTGCCCGATGAAATCCGAACGGCGTCGTTGTTCCTGTTCGCGGTGCTGGTGTTGCCGCTGTGTTCGCTGATCGTGGCGGACCGTACCCTGCGCCTGTTGTTCGATGGACGCGTGCAGCGCTTCGCGCCACGACCGCCGACGCCACCCGGCCCGAAACCGACGCCGCCGGACGGTGATCATCGTCCCGAAGAAGCGTCTGCTCCGCCGGCCGATACCGACACGGAAGCCGCGGCCGAAAAACCCGACGCCCCCGCGCAAGCCGTGCTGGACGAAAACCTGCTGGCCGCCGCGCGCGACGGCAATGTCGCCATGGCGATGGATTGGCTGGCGCAAGGTGCCAACCCCGACGCGATGCCGCCCGCGGGCGCGCGCGACCAGCGTTCCGCGCTGGTGCTGGCCGCGGAATTGCCCGACACCCGCTTGCTGCGCGCGCTGATC
>Ga0207707_10001083_pt1 | contig 26026 bp, 25 predicted proteins | sample KBSC83BmetaG_FD_184336 | JGI IMG/M metagenome (GOLD analysis project Ga0207707, IMG submission 184336) | Corn rhizosphere microbial communities from Kellogg Biological Station, Michigan, USA - KBS C8-3B metaG (SPAdes) (version 2) | ecosystem: Host-associated > Plants > Roots > Rhizosphere ... | reverse complement strand
ACGCCGACACTTTCTGAAACTCGCCGTTGGATTTGCCGCGGGCGCCGCCGCGCTCGCCGCGAGCGCGCAAGCCGCGCCGCTTGCGCCGCATCCGCTCACAGAGAACGGGCGGCTGCCGCCGTCGAACGACGAGGCCCGTCCCGCCGTTACCACCGGCGAGGAGGTGGAACATCTGAAGCCCGAAGAGGTGCGCTGGCACGGGCGTCATTGGGGCTGGCACCACCGCCATTGGGGCTGGCGCCACCGTCACTGGGGCTGGCGTCGCCGCCATTGGGGTTGGCACCACCGCCGCCGCTGGCATCGCCGGTACTGGCGCCGCCGTTACTGGTAAGGCGCGTTGCCCATTAGCCGACCGCCGGCTTGCCTAAGGCCGGCTTTATCCAACGTTTACGTTCGTCATGCCCGGACTTGTTTCGGGCATCCACGTCTTCACGGCATAGCGGCAAATAGAGGCTGACATGGCCGGGTCAAGCCCGGCCACGTCGAATAAACAGCACTGCGGAAGCTAGCCTTCGCCATTCCCGAACAACGCCGCGAACCGCTTTTCGCCGTTGCGGCTGAAGTTGACGACCCGGCTGCCGGGCGTGGCATCGCGCGCGGCCCATTTCAGCTCGGTGAACCGCGTCATCATGGCAGCCCCGAGCGTGCCGGCGAGATGATGGCGCCGCTCGCTCCAGTCGAGGCAGGCCTTGCAAAGCGGCCGGCGCGGATGGGCGAGCGTTTCCGCGTCGATCTGCAAAGTTCTGGCCATGAAGCGCGCGCCTTCAGCGGTCAGTTTGATGTCATGCTTGTTCTGGCGCACCAGCTTTTGCGCCTTCATGCTGTCGAGCATCTGCACGCCGAGATCGCCGGCGAGATGGTCGTAGCAAATCCGGGCCCGGCGCAGCGCCGGATCCTTCGGCCCGGTGCGCACGCGCATGTGGCCGGCGCGCGCGGCCAACCCCGCAAGGCCCTCGAGCACACCGGCGACGTCGGGGTCGGCGAGGCGATAGTAGCGGTGGCGGCCCTGCTTCTCCTGCTCAATCAACCCACCGGCTTCCAGCTTCGCCAGATGGGAACTCGCGGTCTGCGGGGTGATGCCGGCCTGGTGCGCCAGTTCGGTCGCGGTCAGCGCCCGGCCGGTCATCAGCGCCGTCAGCATGTTGGAGCGCGCGGGATCGCCGACCAGCGAAGCGACCATGGCGATATCGGGACCTGCTTTCATAGTTCGATGATAACCGAAGCATTCGCGTCGATCAAGCGGCTATATCCGGATCGCTGGAAAAATCCGGAGGTTCCCTTGGCCGTCACTGTTTTCATCCGCTACCAGCTCGATCCGTTCAAGCGAGCGATGTTCGAGCAGTACGCCGCGCGCTGGCTTGCCATCATTCCCCGATGCGGCGGGGATCTGGTCGGTTACTGGATGCCGCATGAGGGCACCAACAACATCGCGTTCGCGCTGATTTCTTTCGAGAATCTCGCGGCCTACGAAAATTATCGCGCGCGGCTTCGCGGCGACGGCGAGGCCATGGCCAATTTCAGTTTTGCCGAAGAAAACAAATTCATCCTCGCGGAGGAGCGAACGTTCTTGCGAAAGGTGGCGTTATAAGTCATCTCAAATACCAAAAGGAGATGCAAAAATGATCGCTGTCATTTTCGAAGTCTGGCCGAAGCCCGCGCATAAGAAGGAATACCTCGACCTCGCGGCCGAACTGAAGCCGATCCTGGAAACCATCGATGGTTTCATCTCTGTCGAACGCTTCGAAAGCCTGACCGAAAAAGGCAAGATCCTGTCGCTGTCGTTCTTCCGCGATGAAACCGCGGTTGCGGCATGGCGCAACGTGGCTCAGCATCGCAAAAGCCAGGGCAAGGGCCGGGCGACGATTTTCGAGAACTACCGGCTGCGCATTGCCGGCGTGATCCGCGATTACGGCATGAACGATCGTGCACAGGCCCCGAAGGATAGCCGCGCCACCCACGACGTGCACTAGAGCCTTTTCCGTTTCGATCGAATCGAAACGGGGCTCTAGATTCCTGATTTGACGCGTTTTCTTGACGCGAACCGCGCTCCACTTCGCTTGAAAACGCTATAGTGCGACATGCCGGACGTGGCTATCGTGACGCAGCCAAATATCCAAATATAGAGAGGGAGGTATCATGCCGATCACGTCAGCGGACAAGCGCGCCACATTCCGGAAATTGCACGAAACCGGCTGCTTCGTGCTGCCCAACCCTTGGGATGTCGGCAGCGCAAAGGCGTTGCAGCATCTGGGGTTCAAGGCGCTCGCCTCGACCAGCGCGGGCTTCGCGTGGGCGATCGGAAAGGCCGACAACCGCGTCAGCCTCGAGGAGGCGTTGGCGCATCTCACCGCGCTGTGTGGCGCGGTCGATCTGCCCGTCAACGCCGATTTCGAGGGCGGCTTTGCGCACAAGGCGGAGAAGGTCGCCGCCAACGTCGCGCGCGCGGTCAAGACCGGCGTTGCCGGGTTGTCGATCGAGGATTCCACAGGCGACGCCGCAAAGCCGCTCTACGAGCGCGCGTTCGCGATCGAGCGCATCAAGGCGGCGCGCTCCGCCATCGATGCCGACAACAGCGGCGTGCTGTTGACCGGACGCTGCGAGGGCTTTTTGGTCGGCCAGACCGATCTGAACATGGTGATCGATCGGCTGACCGCCTATTCTGAGGCGGGCGCCGATTGCCTCTACGCACCGGGCATAAAGACGAAGGAGCAGATATCAGCGGTCGTGAAGGCCGTGCATCCAAAACCGGTCAATTTGCTGATCGGGGCGTCCGGCCTTAGCGTCGCGGAAGCCGCCAATCTCGGCGTCCGCCGCATCAGCGTCGGCGGTTCGCTGGCGCGCACCGCGTGGGCCGGTTTTATGCGCGCGGCACGAGAGATGGCCGAGAAGGGCACGTTCACGGAGTTGGGCAGTGGCTATCCCGGCGGCGAGTTGAACAAGATGTTCAGCTGACGCCCAAATGAACGCGCAGCGGGCAAATGTTTGTCCGCTGCGCTTGATTGAGATAGCCGGTACCTCCGCCGTTATTTGCTGGCCGGCGGGTTGTTGGCAGGCGGGTTCGACTCCGCGGGAGCCGTAGCCGGTGGCGTCTGCGGGCGCGCCGGAGCAGCGCCGGTCGTCATTCCCCGATCGGTATTACGCATGCCCGGAGCCGCTCCAGGAGGTGACGACTGCGAGGTGTTCTGGGCGGTCGAAGACGTTCCGGCCTGATTGATCGATGAGTTATTGAGGCCGTAGAAAACCGCACCAAGCACAACCGCGATCGCAATGGCGAACATCGCGATCTTGCCGCTGCTGGCCGGACCCTCTGCGAGTTCGGGATCGGACTGCAATTCATCGTTGAGGCGGGCCTGACGGCGATATTCGTCATCGGCGAGATTGGAACGATAGGGATCGTCCGGATTGCGTTCGTAGGCCATGAATGGGTTCCTCCGTTAGACGAAAGGACAATCGCCGGAAGCAGCCCGGGGTTCCCGATTCGAACCGATCTTTTGCGGCGGATGGAACTCAGTACAGCGTGCCCCGGATGCTGCGCAGCGCCATCAGCGCGTTCACGCGCGTCTTCGACGCGCTATGGCTTGCGGCATGGTGCGCTGCCGATCCTGGGCCCATAGTTGCACGGTGAAAGTGGGTCCCGGCCCTGCAGCGCAACGTGATCGGACGATGCTCCGCGTCCGGGACACGATGCATCATTTGTCGCGCCGCGCTTTCCTGACTTGCGCCGGCGTTACCAGGGGCGCGGCATTGCCCCACGAATTGCGGATATAATTCGTGACATTGGCAATCTGCTGATCCGACAATTGTTTGGCGTAAGCCGGCATCGATCCGGTATTGGGCGCGCGCGGCGTCGTCACCGTCTGCGCGCCGTCGAGGATGATACGAAGCGTGCTGGAGGGATCGGCAGACTGCAGATTGGCGTTGCCGGGCAGCGGCGGATAGATCCGCGGCGCGCCGGACCCATCGGCCTCGTGGCAGGCGATGCAGGCGTGGGCGTAAACCGCCGCGCCCGCCGTCATCTCCGCCTGTGGCGGCTGCTTCACCGCGCGCTCCGCCGCGCCCACTGGGAGATCCTTCAAATAAACCGCGATGGCGTGGATATCGGCGTCGCTCATCTTCGATGTCGAACTGACCACGACCTCGGCCATCAGGCCGTCGGCGTGGCTTTTGCCGTTGCGGCCGCTCTGCAGGTATTCGACGATGTCACCGACGCTCCACGATTTCAGCCCGCTGCGCTCGGCGTTATCGAGCCGCGGGGCAAACCAGCCCTGCACCAGGCCACCGCCAAACGCCCGGCCGCGCCTGTCGGCGCCGAATATGTTCTTGGGCGTGTGGCATCCGCCGCAATGCGCGGCACCGGTGACGAGATAACCCCCTCGATTCCATTCCGCGCTTTTCTGCTGGTTCGGCTCGAAGATGCCCGGCCGGAAGAACAGAAAATTCCAGAGCCTCATCACCACGCGGTAATTTAACGGCCAGCGCAGTTCCGGCGGCGGCGGGCGGTTGTGAACCGGCGGGAGCGTTGCGAGATAGGCCCGGATTGCCAGCAGGTCGTCGCGGATCATCTTGGTGAAATTGGGATAGGGGAAGGCCGGGTAGTAGCGTGACCCGTCGGGCGCCACGCCGTAACGCAGGGCGCGATGAAATTCGCCGTCGCTCCAGGCGCCGATCCCGGTATCGCGATCCGGCGTGAGATTGGGCGAATAGATTGCGCCGAACGGGGTGTCGATGCGTTTGCCGCCGGCGAACGGCTTTGAGGGATCGGCGGTATGACAACTCCCGCAATCGGCCGCCTCGGTCAGCGCCTTGCCGCGCGCCACGGTCTCCGCCGAGGGCTGGGCCTGCGCCGTGCCAAAGGCTGACGCGGTGCACAAAAATACGATGACGAGAATCGCCCCCATGGCACGCTGTGGTTCCTGCACCATTTGTCTCTCCCTGGCGGCATTATAACCCGAAAGCACCCCGGTGAGCGCGCCACGTCGTTTCGCGCGCGGCCCGCGGCGCGACATAAAGCGAAACTGGCTGCCGCCGTTCGCGCATGAAATTGCGATCTTCGGCCGCGGAACTCCAATGTCGAGATTTGTAGTGCGCTACCCGCGAAAACCGACATAGACTGGTTTTGGCGATTGGCATGATTAGCTAAAAAGAGCCGTCGGAGCCAAGGCTTAAGAGGGTCGAATGGGAATCAACCAAGGTCCGATCAGTCTCGATCAGAAATACACCCAAGGGTCCGGCCACGTCTTCCTGACCGGGATTCAGGCGCTGGTCCGCCTGCCGATGGCGCAGATCCGCCGCGACCGCGCCGCCGGCCTTAATACCGCGGGCTTCGTCTCGGGATACCGCGGCTCGCCGCTTGGCGGTTACGACCAGCAACTATTCGCCGCGCGCAAGCACCTCGAACAATACGACATCAAATTCCAGCCCGCCGTGAACGAAGACCTCGCGGCCACCGCGATCTGGGGTTCGCAACAGCTCAATCTGTCGCCGGGCGCCAGGCATGATGGCGTGGTCGGCATCTGGTACGGCAAGGGCCCCGGCGTCGACCGTTGCGGCGACGTGTTCCGCCACGGCAACGCCGCGGGCTCGGCGAAAAACGGCGGCGTGCTGTGTCTTGCCGGTGACGATCACGGCGCAAAATCCTCCACCGTGCCGCATCAGTCGGACCACGCCTTCATCTCGGCGCTGATGCCTTATCTCTATCCCTCCAGCATCCACGAAATGATCGAGATGGGCCTGCTGGGGATCGCGATGTCGCGCTATTCCGGCTGCTGGGTCGGGATGAAGGTGATCACCGAGACCGTGGAGACCACAGCCGAGATCGATCTTTCCGACGAGATGAAGCCTTTCATCATCCCGACCGATTTCGAGATGCCGCCGGGCGGCCTCAATCTGCGCTGGCCCGATGACCGCTACGACCAGGACCGCCGCCTGCAGGACTACAAGGGTTTTGCCGCGATCGCATTCGCCCGCGCCAACAAGGTCAACCGCATCACCATGGATTCGCCGAACGCGCGGTTCGGTATTATGGCGTCGGGCAAGAGCTACGAGGATATCAGGCAGGCACTGCGCGAACTCGGGATAACGCCTGAGGTTGCCGCCAAGATCGGCCTGCGGCTTTACAAGATCGGCATGCCGTGGCCGCTGGAGCCGGAAGGCGTGCGCGAATTCGCGATCGGACTCGAAGAAATCCTCATCGTCGAGGAGCGCCGCGAGATCGTCGAGAACCAGGTCAAGCAGGAATTGTTCAACTGGCGCGACGACGTGCGGCCGCGCATCGTCGGCAAGATGGACGAGCACGACAAGCGTTTCCTGACATTTGCGGCAGAACTCAGCGTGGCCTCACTGGCGAGCTCGCTGACCGAGCGGCTGCTCCGCCTCAATCTCAATCCCGAGATCGCGGCGATGCTGCGCGCCAAGGCGGACTGGTTCAACGGCCGTGAGGCTACCCAGATGCAGGCGGTGGCGCCGATCACCCGCACGCCGTATTTCTGCTCGGGCTGCCCGCACAATACCTCGACCAAAGTGCCCGAAGGCAGCCGCGCCTTCGCCGGCATCGGCTGCCATTTCATGGCGCTGTGGATGGACCGCAACACCGAGACCTACACCCATATGGGCGGCGAGGGCGTGCCATGGGTGGGTGTTGCGCCCTTTACCGAGGAAAAACACGTCTTCGCCAATCTTGGCGACGGCACTTATTTCCACTCCGGCAGCCTCGCGATCCGTCAGGCCGTCGCGTCCAAGGCCAATATCACCTACAAGATCCTCTACAACGATGCGACCGCGATGACCGGCGGTCAGCATGTCGATGGCGAGCTGTCGCCGCAGCAGATCACTTTCCAGCTGCACTCGGAGGGCATCCGCGACATCTATCTGGTGTCGGAAAACCCCGACGCCTATCCGGCCTCCGACATCGCGCCCGGCACCAGGACCGCGCATCGCGATGAGCTCGACGCCGTCATGAAAACGCTGCGCGAGGTCAAGGGCGCGTCCGCCATCGTATTCGTGCAGACCTGTGCTGCCGAAAAACGCCGCCGCCGCAAACGGGGCACGCTGGAGGATCCGGCGCGCCGCGTCATCATCAATCCCGCGGTATGCGAGGGCTGTGGCGATTGTTCTGTGCAGTCGAATTGCATCTCGGTGGAGCCGCTGGAAACCGAACTCGGGCGCAAGCGCACCATCAATCAATCCAGCTGCAACAAGGACTATTCCTGCCTGAAAGGCTTTTGCCCGTCGTTTGTCACGGTGGACGGCGGCAAGCTGCGCCGCCGCGCGCCGGCTGATCTCGGCAACATCGGCGATCTGCCGGAACCGGCGTCGCGGCCTTCGCTCGACCGGCCGTACAACATCGCCGTCGGCGGTGTCGGCGGCACCGGCGTGCTGACCATCGGCGCGCTGCTCGGCATGGCCGCGCATATCGAGGGCAAGGCCAGCATGATCCTGGACATGTCCGGACTTGCGCAAAAGGGCGGCGCGGTGCTGAGCCACGTCCGGTTGTCCGAACATACCGCCGACGTCACCTGTTCGCGCATCGTGACCGGTACCGCCGATCTCGTAATTGCCGCCGACGAAGTCGTGGCGGTGGCGAAGGAAACGATCTCGCTGTGCGAATCCAGCCGCACCCACGGGGTCATCAACACCCATCTCATTCCGATCGCGGATTTCATCATGAACCGCGATTTCAATTTCCAGAGCCGCAAGGTCAACGCGGTGCTGGAAACCGCGTTGCGCAAGGACTCGTCGTTTTTTGATTTCACCAAGCCTGCCGAGACCCTGCTCGGCGATTCCATCGCCACCAACATGATGATGATGGGTTATGCCTATCAGAAGGGGCTATTGCCGCTTTCGGCCAAATCGATCGAGCAGGCGATCGAGATCAACGGTGTTGGCATCAAGATGAACACGCAGGCCTTCCAGCTCGGGCGCCTGGCGGCGGCCGATCCGGCGCGGTTGGCTGCGATGATGAAGGGCCAGGATGCAACGGTTGCGCCGAAAACCCTTGACGAGATGTCGCTCGACGAAATCATCGCGCACCGCAGCGCGTTGCTGACGGATTATCAGGACGAAAAACTCGCCGCCCGCTACCGCAACATGGTGACGCAGGTGCGCAACGCCGCCGACAATGCCGGCTTCGGCGATGCGTTGCCGCGCGCCGTCGCGATCAACTACGCCAAGCTGCTTGCCTACAAGGACGAGTACGAGGTGGCGCGGCTCTACACCGACGGCCGGTTCGAAAAGCAGATCCGCGATCAGTTCGACGGCGATTTCAAGCTCAGCTTCAACCTGGCGCCGCCGATGCTGGGCGGCGGCAAGGATGCTCTCGGACGGCCACGCAAGCGCGCGTTCGGCGCCGCCTGGATGATGCCGGCGTTTCGCTTGCTGGCCAGGATGCGCGGCCTGCGCGGCACCGCATTCGACATCTTCGGTCAAAGCGCCGACCGCAGGCTCGAACGCGACCTGATCGCCGGCTACGAGAAGGACGTCGCCCACGTCCTCACCGTGCTTTCGCCGCTGACGCTGGATACCGCGATCGAGCTGCTCTCGCTGCCGGATCGCATCCGCGGCTACGGGCCGGTGAAGGAGAAATCGGTGCGGGATGCGAAGGCGCGATATGCGCAGTTAGCGGCCGATCTCGCCAACCCGCCGCCAGCGCCGCGGCAGATCGCGGCGGAGTAACTCCACATTCTCTTGCCGTCATCCCTGCGTAACGGCTTCGCCGTTATCGCTGGAGGTGCGAGCCGTCTTCGGCGAGCCTCGAAGGATGAGATTCGTGCCTGCAGCCATCCTTCGAGGCGCGCAGGGGCGCGCACCTCAGGATGACGCCGGTGGCTCAATCGGAACGTCTCGCCTTACGGAATATTTCGGTGCTTGCCAAGCCTGCTCCGAAAGGCGAGAAAACCGCTGGGAAGAAACGCCAGCGGAGAGCTGTATTGAGTATCAAGGGCAAGGCCTATCTCGCCGGGATTTACGAGCATCCGACCCGGCATGCACCCGATAAATCCACCGCACAGCTTCATGCCGAAGTCGCCAAGGGCGCATTGGAAGACGCCGGACTGACCAAGGCCGATGTCGACGGCTATTTCTGCGCTGGCGACGCCCCGGGTGGCGTGATGGCGATGGCCGATTATCTGGGCCTGAAAGTCCGTCATTTCGATTCCACCGACACCGGCGGCTGCTCCTATCTGGTCCATCTCGGCCATGCCGCGGAGGCGATCGCTGCCGGCAAATGCTCGATCGCCTTGATCACGCTGGCCGGCAAGCCGCGTACCGGCGTGATGCCGCCGCGCGCCGCCGGCGCCGAGGCCGATTTCGAAGCCGCCTACAACGCCACCACGCACAATATCTACGGCATGTGCGCCATGCGCCACATGCATGAGTTCGGCACCACCAGCGAGCAGTTGGCCTGGATCAAGGTCGCGGCATCCCATCACGCGCAATACAACGAGCACGCCATGCTGCGCGACGTCGTCACCGTCGAGGACGTCCTCAACTCTCCGATGATTTCCGATCCGCTGCACCGGATGGATTGCTGCGTCGTCACTGACGGCGGCGGCGCGCTGATTGTCACCACGGAAGCGATTGCGCGCAGCCTGAACAAGCCCTTGGTGCGCATGATCGGACACGGCGAGGCGCTGAAGGGGCCGCGCGGCGGCAAGGACCTCAACCTGACCTATTCCGCCGGCGTCTGGTCGGGGCCACGGGCGTTCGAGGAGGCCGGCGTGACGCCGAAGGATATCAAATACGCCTCGATCTATGACAGCTTCACCATCACGGTGCTGATGCAGATCGAGGACCTCGGCTTCTGTAGGAAGGGCGAGGGCGGCAAGTTCGTCGCCGACGGCAATTTGATTTCCGGCGTCGGCAAGCTGCCGTTCAACACCGACGGCGGCGGTCTCTGCAACAATCATCCGGTCAACCGCGGCGGCATGACCAAGATCATCGAAGCGGTGCGACAACTGCGCGGGCAAGCGCATCCGAAAGTACAGGTGCCGAACTGCGATCTCGCCATCGCGCACGGCACCGGCGGCCTGCTCGGGGTTCGCCACGCCGCATCGACCTGCATTCTGGAGCGCGTGTGATGGACAGCATCGTGAAATACCCGACGCCGCAGGGCAATCCGGAAACAAAGCCGTTCTGGGGTGCGACCGTCGAGGGCAAGTTGCTGATCAAGCGCTGCACTGCCTGTGGCGAGCCGCATTACTTTCCGCGCACGCTGTGCCCGTTCTGCTTCTCCGACAAAACGGTCTGGGAAGAAAGCTCGGGCGAGGGCGAGATCTATACCTTCAGCCTGATGCGCAAGTCCGCGACCGGGCCTTACGCGATCGGCTACGTCACGTTGAAGGAAGGCCCCTCGCTGCTGACCAATTTCGTCGACTGCGACATGGACAAATTGAGGATCGGCCAGAAGGTCAAGGTGGTGTTCAAGACCACCGATGGCCCGCCGCTGCCGTTCTTTACTCCGGTGTGAGTTCTTCCCTCTCCCCTTGTGGGAGAGGGTGGCGAGAACGAGCGAAGCAAGTTTGAGCCGGGAGAGGGGTATGCACCGACGCCAACCCCTCACCCAGCAAGTTTGCGGTTGGCGTCGGTGAAGTCCCCTCCCACAAGGGGAGAGGGCGCAGTCACGAGCGCGGCTAAGAAAAGGTCCAGGGGAAACGTCGCAATGCCGATCAAGTACGACGAGTTGATGGCGCTGAAAAATCTCGGCCAGAAATACGCCTATGGCGATCGCGAGGTGATGCTGTACGCCTGTGGCATTGGGATGGGTGCCGACCCGATGGACGAGAAGGAGCTCGCTTTCGTCAACGAGGCCGTCGCCACGCCTCGCGCGCTGAAGGTTGTCCCGACATTTGCCTCGGTGGCGGCATGGGGCGCCGGGCCCGGCGAAATGAATCTCAATCGCGTCATGGTAGTTGATGGCGAACGTGACATCACGTTCCACAAACCGCTTGCCATGGCCGCCCGTATCACCGCCGATTCCAGCGTTCTCGACGTCTTCGACAAGGGCAAGGACAAGGGCGCCGTGATCCGGCACAAGACGGTGCTCAAGGACGAAAAGGGCGAGGCGCTGGCGACGCTGGTCGCTTCGCGTTTTGCGCGCGGCGACGGCGGCTTTGGTGGGCCTTCCGGGGGCCAGCCTGAGCCGCACAAGGTGCCGGGCCGCGCGCCGGACAGGACCATCGATATCTCGACGCGCCCGGATCAGGCGCTGGTTTACCGGCTCTGTGGCGACCGCAACCCGCTGCACAGCGACCCGGAATTCGCCAAGCGCGCCGGCTTCCCGAAGCCGATCCTGCACGGCATGTGCACCTACGGCATCACCTGCCGCGGCATTCTTCAGACCTATGCCGACTACGATCCATCCGCCTTCAAGCAGCACGTGGCGCGGTTCTCTTCGCCGGTCTATCCCGGCGAGACCGTGACGATGGATTTGTGGAAGGACGGCAACGTGATTTCATTCGAGGCCAAGGTGAAGGCGCGCAACGTCGCCGTCATCAAGAGCGGCAAGACGGTGCTCGGGTGAGGTGCATCGTGCCGCGGACGGAGCGCAGCACGCAGTGTTGCGCGGCTGAGCCGGGGCCCATGTTAGTTTGCCTCAATAGGTCCCGGCTCTGCGGTGCAACGTGAAGAACGCTGCACCGCATCCGGGACACGAGAACACAGGGAGAAAACCACTATGGGATTACTCGACGGCAAGGTTGCGCTGATCACCGGCGCGGGCGGCGGACTGGGTGAGGCCTATGCCAAATTGTTCGCGCGCGAGGGTGCGGCGGTCGTGGTCAACGACCTCGGCGGCCCCCGTGACGGCAGCGGCGCCGATGTCTCGATGGCGCAGAAGGTGGTCAATGCGATCAAGGCCGAGGGCGGCCGCGCGGTCGCCAATGGCGCCGATATCTCGACCTTGGCAGGCGGGCAGTCGGTGTTCGACGATGCCATCAAACATTTCGGTCGCGCCGATATCCTCGTCAACAACGCGGGCATCCTGCTCGACCAGACCTTCGCCAAGGCGACCGAGGCCGCCTGGGACAGGGTTTTGAAGGTGCATCTGAAGGGCACGTTCTGCACCACCCAGCCGGTGTTCCGCTGGATGCGCGAGAACGGTGGCGGCGTCATCGTCAATACGTCATCGACCTCAGGCCTGATCGGAAATTTCGGCCAGACCAACTACGGCGCCGCCAAGGGCGGCATCTGGGGGCTTTCGAACGTGCTTGCGATCGAAGGCCGCAAATACAACATCCGGGTCTGGACGCTGGCGCCGGGCGCGCTGACCCGCATGACATCAGATCTGCCGCGCTATATCGAGAATCCCGGCGCAGCACTTGGACCTGATGGCATCGCGCCGGCCGTGCTATACATGGTCAGCGATTTGTCGGGCGACCAGACCGGCAAAGTGCTCGGCGTTTCCGGTCCGCGCGGCGTGCGCGAGATGCGGATGATGGAAAAGCCGGGCTGGAAGCCGCCGCACACGGGATGGAAGGCTCAGGATGTCGTCGAACACGCCAAGGAGATTTTCTTCTCAGAGGAAGAGATCAAGATGGGCGCGCGGCGGTTTTGAGTGGCACTCGCCCTACGGGTTCGGTTTACCTCTCCCATAGGGAGAGGCAAAGGCCGCCTTCGGCGGCCGTTCTTAAGAAAAGACGCCGAAGCGAAGCTTCGGCTACGGCGAAGCGCCGGGTGAGGGGTTGAGGGCTAACGATAGACCGTAACCCCCTCATCCCAACCCTCTCCCAATGGGAGAGGGGGCGTACCTCGCTCTTTGTGAGAGTTCGCGGAATGTCTGAGGAACTGCGTAGTTTAGAGAAGAGGCACAAATGACAAAACTGACCCACAGAGCTGCAGGCACGTTCGCGATTGCGCCGACGCCGTTCCATGACGACGGCCGCATCGACGAAAAATCCATCGACCGGTTGACCGACTTCTACGCCGAGGTCGGATGCGATGGCGTGACCGTGCTCGGCATTCTCGGCGAGGCGCCGAAGCTCGAGGGCTCGGAGGCCGAGGAAGTGGCAAAACGCTTCGTGAAGCGCGCCAAAAACATGCAGATCATCGTCGGCGTCTCCGCGCCGGGATTTGCCGCGATGCGCTCGCTGGCGCACGCGTCTATGGACGCCGGCGCCGCCGGCGTGATGATCGCACCGCCGCCGCATTTGCGCACTGATGAGCAAATCAGCGGCTACTTCAAGCAGGCGGTGGACGCAATCGGCAACGACATCCCCTGGGTGCTGCAGGATTACCCGCTGACCTTGACGGTGGTCATGACGCCGTCAGTGATCCGGAAAATCGTGATGGACAGCCCGTCCTGCGTGATGCTCAAGCATGAGGACTGGCCGGGGCTGGAAAAGATTTCCGCGCTCCGCGCCTTCCAGAAAGACGGCTCGCTGCGGCCGCTGTCGATTTTGACCGGCAATGGCGGGCTGTTCCTCGATTTCGAGATGGAGCGCGGCGCCGACGGCGCGATGACCGGCTACGCCTTCCCGGAATTGCTGATCGATGTGGTGAGACTGTCGAAAGAGGGCCGCCGCGACGCCGCCCACGATCTGTTCGATGCGCATTTGCCGCTGATCCGCTACGAGCAGCAGCTCGGTGCGGGATTGGCGGTACGCAAATACGTGCTGCAAAAGCGCGGCGTGATCGCCTCGAGCGCGCAACGCAAGCCGGGCTCGAGCATTACCGCAGCCGCGAGAGCCGAAGTCGATTATCTTCTCTCCCGTGTCGCACGGGTCGACAAGCGCGCCAACCTGCAGCCGCAATCCAGCGCGGCCGGTTAGTTAAATCCTCATGGTGAGGAGCGCGTCTTCGCGCGTCTCGAACCATGAGCCAATAGCTTCTCATCCCTCGAGACGCGGCCAAGGGGCTGCTCCTCAGGATGAGGGAGGAGTGAATCGTATGTCCGAAGCTGTCGTCCCGCGTCCCGCGTCCACCATCCTGCTGTTACGCGACAGCGCCGACACAAAGGGCGAAATCGAGGTCTTCATGATGGTGCGCCATTATGAGATCGACTTTAACTCCGGTGCGCTGGTGTTTCCCGGCGGCAGTGTCGACAAGGGCGATCAGGAAATCATCGCGAGACCTGAACTCTACTCCGGCGGTGACGGGCTCGACGGCGCGAGCCTCAGTTTCCGCATCGCCGCGATCCGCGAAACATTCGAGGAAAGCGGCATCCTGCTGGCGCGTCCCCGAGGATCGAAAGCGCTGATCGATGCCAAGCGGGCGGGTGAGATCGAAGCCATCAATCGCACGGCGTTGTGCGACGGCAAGACGACGTTTCTAAAAGTTCTTACCGACAACAGAATGGTGCTCGCGCTCGATGAACTCGTGCCCTATGCGCATTGGATCACGCCGGTGGGGATGCCGAAGCGGTTCGATACCTGGTTTTTTCTCGCCGCGGCGCCACCGGAGCAGGCCGGTGCCCACGACGGCAAGGAATCCACCGATTCGATCTGGGTGTCGCCGCGCGAGGCGCTGGCAGGCGGCGAGAGCGGGCGATTCAAATTGCCGTTCCCGACCACCCGTAACCTGATCAAGCTCGGCAAGCAAACAAGCGTGACGGCCGCGCTCGACGATAGCAGGGGCAAGCCAATCGTCACGGTGATGCCTGTGATGACAAAGCTCAACGGCGGCCGTCAGCTTCGTATTCCCCTTGAGGCCGGCTACGACGGCGAGGTATTTGAAGTCGGCGCGGTGTGACGACCACAATTACCGCCCGTCATCGAAGCAATCGCTTCGCAGGGGTCGCCGCCGACCTTGCTGACCTCGTGGATTATCGGCATCCTGCCGGCAAATCCCTGCGCTTTTCGGCCGGAAAAACGATCAGGGCAGGGCACACACCATGAAGATATGGCGCATCGGCGTGATCGTGGCTGCGTGGCTGACGTTTCTTGCCACATCGGGAGCAGGGTGGGCGCAGGAGAGCTTTCCCAATCGGCCGGTGCGCATTGTCATTCCCTATTCGCCCGGAAGCGTCGCCGACGTGTTTGCGCGCATCGTCGGCCAAAACATGGCGGCGCAGTGGAACGGCTCGATCGTCGTCGAATCCAAATCCGGCGCCAATGGCTCGATCGCGGCCGAAGAAGTCGCGCGCTCGGCGCCCGACGGTTACGCCTGGCTTTTGGTCACGACATTCTTCACCGCAAGCCCGGCTCTCGATGCCAAGTTGCGCTGGGATCCGGTGCGCGATTTCATCCCCGTTGGGCAGATCTGCCGGGCGCCGAATTTCTTCATCGTGCCCTCGACACTGCCGGTCAAGAACGTGGCCGAATATGTGGTGCTGGCGAAGGCGAAACCGGGCACGCTGAACTACAGCCATCCTGGCAAGGGCTCGACAGGGCATCTCGGCTTCGAGCTGTTCAAGCGGCTGGCCGGGATCGACGTCACCGCGGTCGGCTATCGCGGCTACCCGCAAATGGTGCCGGATATAGCCAGCGGCCTGATCACGTCGACCTTCCTGTCCGCCAATCAGGCTTTGGCCCAGGTGCAGACCGGCGCCATCCGGATCATCGGTACCGTCAACGATGGCCGCTCGAAGTATTTTCCCGACGTGCCGACCATGGCCGAGCAGGGCTTTGCCGAGGCGCAGGTGACGCCGTGGTTCGGCATCGTCGTGCCGGCGGGTACACCCGGGCCGATCGTCGATCGCATCAGCAAGACGCTGGAAGCCGCGCTTGCCACACCGGACGTTCGCGAGAAGCTCGATATCGCCGGATGCGAGCCGAAGAACGCGCCCCGGGCGCAATTCGCCGACATCATCAGGGCCGACGTCGCGCTTTGGGCGAAGGTCGTCAAGGACGCCGGCATCACGGCGGATTGAGTTCCGGCAGCCCGCGAGGCCCCGGCATGCTCCCCTTGGGGCGGATTCCAGCGTATAAATGTGGATTGCCCGGAGTCGGTCCCGATACCCATGCCCTTTGCCGCTGTCGTCCAACGGATACGCGCGTTTTCGCTTTCGATCGGTCAACTGACCTTTGGCAGCTTTCTGCTGCTGCTGGCCATCATTACGGCGACCAGCATGGCCAGCGTCATCGCTATCAGGCACATCGACCAGACCTTCGCCGAACTTCAGCGGGTGCAGAGTGTCGGCGACCTGGCCGAGGACATCGACCGACGCATGAACGAGCTGCGGCTCGCGGCCCGCGATGTCGTCACTGATTCCGGCGCCCGATCCGACCGGGTCGGAGAGGCCGCGGCGGCATTGACCGCGCTGCTGAAGAAGACGCGGTTCGAGCTTGCGCCCGAGCAGCAGGACATGATCGACGGCGTTACCCAGCGGCTGGCGAACTACAGCGACGGAATCGAGCGCGTCACCGCATTGCTCGGTCGCCGCGCCGAACTGGTCGCAGCGTTGCCACCCGTTCGCGAGCGCTTCGAATCGGCAATCGCCGAAGTGCCTGACCGGCTCACTGCGCGAAGTCTGTTTCGGGCGCAAAACCGGATTGATGCGGCCTTGCTGGCGCACGATCCGGCCGGGGCCGAGCAATCGGCCGAGCGCATGCGGGCGCTGTCGATCGACGACCCGGCGCTTCGCTCCGCGACCGATGCCTATGCCGGCGCGATTATTTCGATCGCGGAGACGGAAGGTCAGATCGCCAAGCTCGACAAGGAAGTATTGGGCACCGAAGGCCGCCTGATCGGACGGGTGACCGACTTGCTGCGTGAACTCAGCGCGCAACGGGCGCGGGTACTGTCGCACGACTTTGCCCGCACCCTGACCGAAGCCAAGTGGCAGAGCATCGTACTCGGCATCACCGGCATCCTGATCGGGATTTTGGCGGCGCTGTTCGTGGTTCGCCGTACCGTGCGGCCGCTGGCGTCGATCGCGACCTCGATACGTGCGCTGGCAGCGGGCAAGAAGAACGCGTCGATCCCCGCCACGGATGTGAATAACGAGATCGGCGATATCGCCCGCGCCGCCGAAGTGTTCCGCCGCACGCTTGTCGACGCCGACGCCGCACGCGAAGCGGCGGTTCATGCCTTGGCCGAGCAGCGCCTTGCCGAGGAAAGCTATCGCAAGCTGTTCGAAACCTCCGTCGACGGGATTTATGTGACGACGCCGGCCGGCGCGCTTCTCAACGCCAACCCGGCGCTGGCGCGGATAATGGGATACGAGACGCCGGAAGATCTGATCAGCGGCGTCGGCGACATTACGGAGACGATTTACCTTCATCCGGCGGCGCGCGCGGAATACCAGTCGCTGATGCAGCGCGACGGTATGGTGCGCGAGTTCGAATATCAGGTGCGTCAGCGCGGAGGTGCGATCCTCTGGCTCTCCGACAGCGCGACCGTGGTGCGCGACGAAGCCGGCGAGGTCATTCGCTATGAAGGGACGGTGCGCGACATCACCGACCAGAAACGCGCCGAAGATGCGATCGCCGAGGGCCGACGGCTGCTGCAGCAGGTGATCGACACCGTACCCGCGGTCATCAACGTCAAGGACAAACAGCTTCGCTACGTCCTGATGAACCGCTACATGGCCGGCATTTTCGGTATCGATCCCGCGGATGCGATCGGCCGCACCACCACCGACCTGATGTCGCGCTACGGCGCGCAAAAGACCGACGAGAACGACAAGCGGGTGCTGGCAGCGGGCAGGGGGCTCGGATTCTACGAGGAGGAATACCTGGATTCCTCCGGCAATCTGCGGCAATGGCTGGTCAACAAGCTTCCACTGCTCAACCCCGATGGCGAGATCGAAAACATCGTCACGGTCGCACTCGATATCGGCGAGCGCAAGCGCGGCGAACTGGAGATGCGCAAGGCCAAGGATGCCGCCGAAGCGGCGTTGCGCAATTTGCGGGAGACCCAGAATTCACTGATCGAGGCGGAGAAGCTTGCCGCGCTCGGGCGGCTGGTGGCGGGCGTCGCCCATGAGGTCAACAACCCCATTGGCATCAGCCTGACGGTCGCCTCGTCGCTGGAGCGCAAGACCGCATTGTTCGTCGCAGAAGTTGCGCGCGGCGATCTCAGGCGATCCAGCCTGAATGACTTTCTTGAAACCAGCCGCGATGCGTCCTCGCAGCTGGTAGCCAATCTCAATCGCGCGGCCGAACTGATCACCTCATTCAAGCAGGTGGCTGCCGACCGGAATTACTCGGATCAGCGGGTCTTCGACCTCGGCGACCTGACCGAGCAGGTCGTGATGAGCCTGCGGCCGGGGTTGCGAAAGCACAAGCTGACGCTCAACGTCGACTGCCAGCCCAATCTCACCATGAACAGCTATCCCGGCCCCTACGGACAGGTGCTCACCAACCTGTTCCTCAATGCGGTGGCGCACGCCTTTCCCGACGGCAAGCCCGGCGCGGTCGATATCCAGGTGCGGGAATCCGGCAAGGACAATGTCGAAATTATTTTTTCCGACAATGGTTGCGGCATGTCGCTCGACGTCCGGCGCCGCGCGTTCGATCCGTTCTTTACGACGCGCCGCGATCAGGGCGGCACCGGGCTCGGCCTGCACATTGTCTACAGCATCGTGACCAACCGTCTGGGCGGCCGGCTCGACCTAGATTCCGAGCCCGGCGGAGGCACGCGAATCCAGATCATCCTTCCCCGGGTTGCGCCGCTGGAGCAGGCCGCGGAGTAGCACCGTCTGGCTAGTCTAGAGCAGTATGTGATTTGATTGTTTCAACTTGCCGGGATGTTGGTTCACCTCTCCCCGGTGGGGAGAGGTTGATTTGCGCAGCAAATCGGGTGAGGGCCTCTGCTCTGACGAGAGACCGTAACCCCTCACCCCCAACCCTCTCCCAACGGGAGAGGGAGTCCCGCCTCCGATGTCGTTACGGCTCAATCTAATCTCATCATGCTCTAGTCGATCTCGGCGAGTTTGCGCAAGGTTGCCTTGAATATCTGGCTGGCCTTGCCGACCAGCGCCGTTCCATTCATCACAGCCGCGGTATCGGTGAACGTGCCGGAGACGCCGATGCCGACCGGACTCGGTCCGCCGAACAGCGGGCTCGCATCGGGGCTGCTGGTGTGGCGCTGGACCAGTACCTCGCCCTTGAAGGTATCCCCCTTCGCCGTATAGCTGCCGGTGTAAAACAGATAGGCATCGCCGCCCAGGATTTTGCCGTCCCGGAACATGACCACACCGCTGCCCTTGCCTGATCGCCCATCCTGCAGGCTGACATGGATCGAATACAGACCGTTCTTCATGATGTGGCCGGTTATGACATCCGTCACCGCGGAGTCGAGCTTTGTTATGCCAAAGCCGGTTGCGAAGCGTCAACGCGGCAGGTTAACTATGGACACCGTGCCTGACGCAAATTCGCCGAAATCGGCTCTTGCCACATGACACTCAAATGACAGCGGCACGGACGGCCGAAAAGTTGGCACGCGAAATGCTTTGCGCGGCGTTTGAAAACGCCGCTGATGATCGGTTTTGCGCTCATGCTGCTGGGAATCTCCGCGACGATAATGATCGCGACCGAAAGCCAGCCGTTCATCAGCTAACCGCCGTTCGATCGCGTGCCCGTCGCCGCATCTCAGGCATATTTCTTGTCGCGCTCCAGGAGTTCGACCGAAATGCCCTGCGGTCCGCGGATGAAGCAAATGCGCACGCCCGGCCGAATGGTGGTCGGCTCTTTCGTGAACTCCACGCCCTTGGCCTTGATCTCGGCGGCCACCGCATCGATGTCCTTCACCGTCAGCCCGAAATGATCCAGCCCCTGGTAAGGCGTCACCGGCGGGGTATTGACGCCGTCGCCCGCGGTGACCGGCGCGATGAATACGTTGGCGCCGCCGAGCTTGACATCGATTCGCCCGGGGCCGCGGATGATCACGCCGCCGAGAATATCTTCAAGCCAGGCGGCGGTCGCCTCCGGATCGGGACTGCGCAAGTGAACATGGTCCCAGGTGACTATCGGCATCGTCGGTCTCCCCTCGGCTTTTTGGCGGGTCGCTTGCCGCGACCCGCGCGCGCTTTGCGTTTTCAGTGGCACGCGGCGCCAGCGCGGTCAATTTAGCGGCCGCATTCCCACATGGCCATGCCCTCGGCCCGGGCCGGACCGCCTCTGCCTTCCAATATTGTTGCGTCGGGGATGCAACCATTTCCGGGTTTGTCGATTGGTGGAACAGCGGCGGAACCGCGCAATCGGCAGTCGTGTTCGGAGCCGTGCGGTGTAACGCCCGCACGGCTTTGTTACCGTGCGGTGCAGCAGGCGACATGGGTTTCGCCATCTGCGGTGGCATGACGATGGATACCGGGCTTTATCGCATCGAATTGACGGGGCTCGCCAGGCTCGCAAGGGTCGCCGGGATCAGCGGCAGTTTTTCGGATCGGCCGGAGAGAAGGGCAGCCAATTACTTCAATTCAAGGTTTATCTGGCTACCGGCCGTCATGATTGCCTGCTTGGGGGCTTGGATGCTGCTGTCCGGCTCGGCCAGCAACACCGCCGAAAACCAGCCGGTGCGCCTGGCGACGGCCGCCGCGACCGGGCCGGCGCAATCGCCCGCCACGGACGCCGCGCGGGACCGGTCCGCCGCGCAGGACGGGTTCTCGGTCAATCCGGCCATGCCTGGGGAGGCGATCACGCCTGCGGAATCGGCGCCGGTCGATGGACTCACGATTTCATCGCAGTCCTGGCGAAGGGGCGGGCTGGGCTCGAAAGCGTTGGTCACTTTCACGCTCCGCAACAGCAACGATTACGCGGTCAAGGATATCGAGATTTTCTGCTCCTTTGCCCGCAGGGACGGCAGCCACTTGACCGACCGCAAACGCGTGATTCGTGACACCGTCAACATGAAGAGCCGGCGAACCTTTGCTCGCATGCACGTCGGTTTCGTCAATATCAACGCAGATCAAGCGAAATGCTCGCTGGTCGCGGCCAGCCACATCTAGCGCCGGTGCTAACAGCGGAGAAGCATAACGACGCGGTAACTTCGTCGTTATCCTGGGTACGCAGCTCTAGGAACCAATCCCGTCATCCCCAGTTATTGCAGTAATCCGCGCCTGAGGCGCGGAGGGAGCGATGCTGAAATGCCTTTGGCGCGATATTTTTTGTTTGTCGGCGGAGTATTGCTTGCGCTGCTGTTTGTGGTGGATGCCGCTTTGCCGACGTTGCCGGTTGCCGATGCCGACAGGACGGACGCGGGGGTCGACAAATCCATCATCAGAATTCATTCCGACCGGAAATGGCCGGAGCGTGTTGTTTTCGACACCAGCCTCCCGACAATCGTGCCGGCGCAGACCGTAAAGGCGGAGGCTGTCGTCCCCGCGCCGCCACCGCCAACCATCGTCGCCGACGCCTCGGCAAAAGCGCGTGTCCGCAAGGCATTTGCACAGCTCGTGCCGCCTCAACCCAAAAAGCCGGAACCGAACCTGCAACGGAAACGCAAGATCGCAAAGTATCGCGCCGCCCCGCCGATGGTTCAGGTCGCGCAACAACCGCGATTTGGATTCTTTGACAACGGCACGTGGAACAACACGTGGAATAGCACGTGGTAGGTCGGTCCATTGCGCAGGCATGACATAGTGCGCGCCATGCGCGACCTCCTCTAAACGACAAGTCTCGAAATGCTGGCGTTGGCGAACTCCGGACCTTGCGCCCAGGCTTCGTTCGGCAGGCAAACACGGCCGGTTTCGTCTTTCTCCGGGAGTTTGTTTGTCACCGCGGCAAATCGCCCCGTGCCGCGATTAAATTTGGATTTATGAGGAAGCTAGCGCGGCGGCCTTAGCTCGCTGGCCAACCAGCCCACGGCGTCGGTTTTCAACGGGTCGACGGGAAACAGAACTTTCTCGGTCTGATGGCAAATGCCGCACTCGAAAATTCGCTCCTCGAAGCCCTCCTCGCCGGGAGAGAGCCGAGCCAGTCCCATCCTGCGCTTGCAGCTGGGGCACCACGGCCGCTTAGCAAGGGCAGATGGAATACGCATCACTCAGCACTCAGCATCCGAATCCCGACGGTTGGCACGTCCTGGGTGATCTGCTTTGTTGGTCATGATCCTATCCCCGCGAGGCCGGTCGTGCTTGTCAAACGTCGGGATCGCAGCTCAAAAATGCGGGGCTCGAAGTCCCGCTGGTTCGCGTTATAGTTACCAGTGACGCCATCCGCGGTGCCAACCGCGGTGCCAACCCCATGGGCGCCCGTAGAATCGCGGAGCCCTGTAATAGCCGTAAGCTCCGTAGAAGTTCGGCCGCCACCAGCATCGCCCCCACGGGCTACAAACCCAGCGGACCTGGTCGATGTTGGAAAGCTGCTCCGGATGCGGCAAGCCGTTCGGCATTGCCGAGGCCGCGCCCGGAGCGAGCATGCAAATGCCCGCCAAGGCAGTCAGGCCGATAACAACCCTCTTGAAACTCATGTTCGTCTCCTCCAATTGGCCGCGCAAAAAAAACGGTTGCAATTCCAGGAGGTTTCCGAAGTCCTTGAAATTTAATCTTGATTAACGGTGGTTCAGAATCTCCGCGCGTTCCAACGAGCGCAGCATCAATCGGCTCCGGCACAAAACATTGTTGCGGCGAACTCGTTGTTTCCCTGGGTTTTAGGCAGGGAACAGATTGATGGCCTGCGCTTTGACTCAGCGGAGGAAGCATGGCCCGTATCTGGAAAACCCCGGTTTTCGTGCTTGCCATGGCGTATTTCGTGCTCGACGGGCTGTTTTCTTACGTCACGCGACCTATCGCCGTCTGGATGAGCAAACTGCGGATCCTGCAGCGAACGCGACGCTGGGTCGTTTCCCTGCGACCCTATCCGTCGCTCGCGCTTTTCGCCGTGCCCGTCATCATCCTGGAACCAGCAAAACCTCTGGCGGGATACTTGGCGGCAACGGGGCATTTCTTTGCGGGCGCGACTACATTCGTCATCGCTGAAGTCTTGAAGCTGAGTTTCGTAGAGCGGCTGTTTCAGCTCAATCGAAAGAAGCTGTTATCGATTCCCGCGTTTGCCGCCGGATATGAATACTGGCGGCGCATGATGGATGTGATCGAATCGATGGAGGCCTGGAAGGCGGCACGGCGGCTGGCGAAGAATGCCGCACGCTCGGTGCGGACGCAGTGGCTTCAATTCAAGCGCGCTCAGGCGTCGCATCGACTCCAATCCCGCTCGCTGCGATACGCTCGATCACGGGGCCACCGCAACTATTGAGAAGAGGCCGTGGAGCAGGACGGCAGGCGTGGCCTAACTCGGCGGCCTGACGCTGGAGATAAGCCGCTGCACCGCGTCGGATCTCAGCGGATCGTCGGCAAGGATTGTTCGGACGAAATCGCACTTCGAGCATTCAAAAGTGCGTTTTTCAGAACCGGCCTTGGATAGCTCAACCCGAGCCAGCATCAAGGACGTTGCGCATCGGATGCAGCGCGGGTGCTCGATAGGACTGAGCGGGATCGCAGGAAATCGCGGCAACGCGCGCACGGCTCTCACCCAAGGTTGCGGGCGAGAACGCTTTATCTCCCGTCGCCGATAAATGCCCCGTTGCCCCGCGGCGATGGGACAAAGCTAGATGGGCCAATTTTGGATTGTCTGTCCGGTCGCCGACTCCAATCATGAAATTTTGGACAAGCTGTGGATAAACAGGCTATTGGCGATTCGGAGTGTTCGGTGGGGAATGCCCCGATGGGACCGCCCGGCGGATAGCATCGATATTTTGATCTGTGCGGACGGCAGCTGCGCGGCGCACTTCGGCGCAACTGCCTGGCCGCGGAATATGGCCGCCGGGTTTGCGCCGGCGGACTTTTCGCTGGATGGAGCCAACGCCGGATCGGATCAACGGCCGGTCAGCATCCTGGCTTTCATCTGCAAATAATAGTCCTCGCGCTCCCGCGCCATTTTTTGCTGATGCGCTTTGAAATTCTTGACGCGCTGCTGGATTTCGTCGCGCTCCGACGCTGGCCGGACCGTGGGGGTGGGCGGGATCGGCTTCGATGTATCGGCAAGCGCTTGCTCGGCTGTCCTGATCGCAACGGGCAAGTCCGGTATCGGTTGGCGCTGGACGTCCCTGGCAAACGCCATCGTGCTCTCGATCAGTGCGTCAAGCTCCTGCTTCCAGTCCATCACCCGCGCCCCCAGCTTCCCGATAATCTCATCAAACGGGGCGCGAACGTCAAGCAACCCCCGGCTGAGCACCGGTCTTAAAAACCACCCGGCGCGGAGGGGGCGCACTGGGCTGTAAGTCCGAGGCTGTGTCTCGGGACACGTGTCAGGAGATAGTCTTCGAACAATCCATTGACGAGAGGTGAGGGTGCCCGTTCACGCCTGCCGGTTTTGCTGCCTTTTGATCTCCCGCTCGAGGTCGGCGGATCAGGCGACCTTTCGCTGGTCCTTGAGCTGAAATTCCAATTCTTCAACCAGCTGGGCCAATCGCTCTCTCGTAAGCGGATCAGTGGGCTCCAAGGCCAACCGATGGGCCTGCTCCAACTTCCGCTCCAGTTCTTGACGCTTCGTCCGGGTCATTTGAGTGCTCCTGCCAATTGGACGGCCGGATCGCTAAAATGTTCACGAAGTTCTTTACGAGCCGTTAATTCCCGACTTGTTGCCTGACATAGGGCGCCCGCCCTCAGCACCGCAAAACTGACAGCCGTTTGATCCGTCCCGCCGCCAAACTCCTCGAACAGTACGCCGCCGCACGTGCGATGCCTCGCGGCCCCTGCAATCGGCAAATCAGACAGTGTCGTAGCTTCATTTTTCGTCGGCTACCCGACAGACGGTTCCCTTGGAAAAGCTGGTCAGCGACGCTTCCGGTCAAATTATTGTCGCATTGCCGCCGCCGACCCGTAACTTGTTTTTTACGCGTGAGTTGGTTTTCTGCCGCCCATGGAAACGGAAGACCCGCAGCAACCGTCCGTTTGGCGCTGCCAGCAGTGCGGGGCACTGGTCGGTCCAAAGCGATCTATGCTCGACTCGCGGAGCGGTCGGACGGTTCTCGTGTTCGACTGCGACTGCGGCCTCCAGTCCTGGAGTTCGGAATGGACCGTGAGGCGAGCTGCTACTCAGCCTGGTTAATGAATGTGAGGGCAAACTCCTCAACCGTGTAGACGCGGCCGTCGCCGATGACGGTGACAGCCACCATACCTCGGTCGAGCAGATCACGCGCTGCCTGCAGGGCTTCCGTTCGAGTTTCTGCAACCGCTTTCACGATGCCTTCCGGCTCAAGCGGCTTGCCTTGAACAATGAATGCCATTTCCCAGGAACTTTCGCGAAGCGGGTTCTTAGTTTCCTGCAACTCATCTCGCACGCCCCTTAACATGCCTGCGGAACAACGTTTGAGCGGTTCCGAGGTTCGTCGGCGAGTTCCAAAAAATTCCGTTTGGGACAGTGCTAATTACCCGCTCGCGCTGGTGGGTTTAGTCTCACGCGAAACAGGTCGCGTTCGCGATCTCAAGCAGCTTGCGGGCGGCGACGGCGGGAGCAGCGAACGGTCCAGGCGCGAAGTACTTCATGCCGCTACCTTGTCTTCCTTGTCCTCGCCGCGCATTGCGCATCTCCCCCGGCCCTTCACAAGTTGTTGTGCGACGCGAACCTTCCCGAGTTGGACTTATTTCAGTCGTAGGGCGAAGCACTTTCCGTGCGGAACTCCGCACTTTCAATCCAAAGAAAGGGGTGGACATGCGAGCGCATCGAATTTTCCTGAGCTTTGCGATAGCGATGGGTTGCGGCGTCACCCTTCAAAGTGCCGCGTTTTCGCAAGAGTATCGGGGAACGTGGGAACAACAAATGGCCTGCACGCCCGACGTCTGGCGGCTGTGCGGCGCGCAAGTCCCCGATGTGGACAGGATCGTGGCTTGCTTACGGCGAAATACGCCGCAGCTCAGCGGTCAGTGCCGCGCGGTTTTTGAACAAAGCGACAACTCGCCCAGACGTGGTGAGGATCGCGACTACGGGCAAAGGCGTTACGACAGGGATTACGGGCCGAGGCGTTACGACAGGGATTACGGGCCGAGGCCTTACGACAAGGATTACGGGCCGAGGCGTTACGACGATGACGACGAATAAAGGGAAGATAGGCCGCCATCACATATCTCGCTTCAGCTTGCGCTTTCCCCAATGATGGTCCTTGTGATCTTGATTAAAGACCCGTTCCTCATTGCGGCGTAGCGCCTTCATGACACCGA
>Ga0207707_10001079_pt1 | contig 26123 bp, 21 predicted proteins | sample KBSC83BmetaG_FD_184336 | JGI IMG/M metagenome (GOLD analysis project Ga0207707, IMG submission 184336) | Corn rhizosphere microbial communities from Kellogg Biological Station, Michigan, USA - KBS C8-3B metaG (SPAdes) (version 2) | ecosystem: Host-associated > Plants > Roots > Rhizosphere ... | reverse complement strand
CCGCAAAGTATTCGCAACAGCTTCAGCTTGTCTATAATACTTTATCACCCATCATCGAAGATGAAGATGAGCAATACTGGAGCCTGAACTGGGTGGGCAGTCCGGTCATGTTTTATTTCACCAACGGATTCCATCGTTTGATGACAGATATTTCAACCGGTGAATTGAAAAAAGCGGTGGTGAGCACGAATAATACGGAACTGAAAAAGAATCAGCAGATGCTGAATTATTCGATCATCCTGGAGAAATGTTTTAATATCCCGGATATTTTTTCCCGGGAGATTATTCATTCCCTGGCGGATGAAAACACGGGACTGGTTCGCTATTATAAGCTGAATCTGGATACCCGGTTTATTGACGCACATCCGCTGGGGGCTCTGCCATCCGTAAATATTTCATCCCTGCTTGCTGAAAACCGCGATCCCGATGAATTACTGGCCGCACTGGAAAAGATCCTGCCTGCCGAACAGTTTTTGTTTGAAGGTTTCGGGATTTCCAGGATAATGGATGTCAGTTCCCGGTATGCCCTGGAGAATATCCGGAAAAGGATTTTCAATCGGTCTTCCTTTGAGGATAAAGATTATTATACGGATATTGTTCAGTCACTCAAGGCCCTCATTGGAAAGAAAGAAATTGAATTCGGTCTTTTACCTGTTATCCGCGTGAATGGCAAACTGGTATTCTATGATGTGGTTTGCCGGAATAGCCGGCTCATTCGCACGGCGGATGGCTTTGGGATCGCAGAGAAAACTTATCTCTCCTTAGCCGATGACTATCTGCAGCATCCCAAGCCTGTTTTGTTTACGAATATCCTGGATGAAGAAGGCAGTGGGAATCCCTATCTGAAAATGCTTAAGCTCGGCGGTATCCGGGCCTATGCCCTGAAGCCGGTATTCTACAACAATGTGCTGGCAGGCGTATTGGAAATCTATTCTACCGGTGATCATTCGCTGGATGAAAACCTGCTCTCACAGCTCGAGCCTGCCATACCCCTGCTTGCCCAGTTGCTTCAGAATAATATTGATGAATTCAATAATTCCATTATCAAGGTCATCAAAGAAAAATTTACAGCCGTACAACCTGCTGTGGAATGGAAATTCAATGAGGTGGCCTGGCGGTATCTGCAGGAAAGCCGCGAAAATCCGGAACAGCACGATATTGAGGAAATTGGTTTTGAAAATGTTCATCCGCTGTACGGTTCCATTGATATCCGGAATTCCACCATAGAACGGAATATCGCCATGCAAAAGGATCTCCGCAGGCAGTTTTCCGTACTGATCAGGGTATTGCAGGAATTAAAACAAAAATCCGGGTTCGGTTTGCTGGATGAAAAAATATTCTCGGCTCAGAAATGGGAGGCAGGCCTGGGCGACGAGCGCGGCGTTGAACTTGAAAATGAGCTGAATGAATTTCTGGAATACGATATCTCTCCTTTCCTCTTGCAGTTTGTTGAGGGAAACCAGGAATATGAAACCATTGTTCAGGAATATTTCGAGGCCATAAATGAAGAAACCGGTATTGCCTTTGAAAACCGCCGGCAGATGGAAGTTTCCATGGGCATTGTTATTTCCGCCGTAAATAAATACCTGGAAAATGTAAAGAACGAAAGCCAGCAGGCATATCCCTGCTATTTTGAAAAATTCAGAACAGATGGCGTTGAATATGATATTTATATTGGGCAGTCCATTGCGCCGGACAGGCCTTTCAACGAAATCTATCTGAAGAATCTCCGCTTACTGCAACTCACTTCCATGTCTGCGATCGCTAAAAATACCCATAAGCTCCAGCAGCAGCTGGCCAGGCCGGTGGAGACCACCCAGTTGATCTTTATTCATTCCCACCCCATTGATATCCGCTTTCGCAAAGATGAGAAAAGGTTCGACGTGGAGGGCGCTTATAATATCCGGTACCATATCGTGAAAAAGAGAATTGACAAGGTATTGGTAAAAGGAACAGACGAAAGGTTAACCCAGCCGGGAATGATAGCGATGGTCTATTTCAATCAGAAGGAAGCCGATGAATACATTTCCTATATTCAGTTCCTTCAGGGAGAAAAGATTTTGAAGGAAGGCCTCGAGCACCTCGAACTGGAGGACCTGCAGGGCGTTTCGGGGCTGAAGGCGATGCGGGTGGAAGTGAATCTGGTTGACGGTTGACAGTTGACGGTTGACCGACTACTCTGATAGATCTATTGCCGAAACTATTAATTGAACTTGTATAAATAGAAACTTATTAAGTAAAAGAGGAGAATTACAGACAAAGACCGTCAACCGTCAACTGTCAACCGTCAACTAAATTCAGCTCGCTCTCTTCCCTTCCATCAGCATATTCACCGCATGATCAAAAGAGCCGGCACGGATCACTTCACCCGCATTCACAAAAAATATTTCATCTGCATTCTGAATAGTGTTCAGCCGGTGTGCAATAATAACCCGGGTAGTTGTATCCGGTAAATGGTTCAGCATATCTTCCAGGATCTTTTCCGTGATGGTGTCGATGTTGGCAGTGGCTTCATCCAGGATCAGCAATTCCGGCCTGCGTAGTACGGCCCGCATGAAGGCGATCAGTTGTTTTTGGCCGAGGCTGATACTTTCCCCTCCTGAACTTACCGGGGTGTCCAGGCCTGCCTCAAATATTTCCAGCAGTTTTTGCAGATTGGCGGTTTTAATCACTTCTTCGAGCTGGTCGTTGGAATAATCCTTATACCGTTCGTTGCCGTACAGGATATTTTCCCGCAGGGTTCCGGTAAACAGGAAGGGTTCCTGTAAAATAAATCCGATTTTATCAGCGCGCTCTTCCGGCGCGAAGGTGCGGATGTCTTTTCCGTTTAGTTTCACCTCTCCTTTTACCGGATCGTACAGCCTGGCGATTAAGGAAGCGGTTGTTGTTTTGCCCCCGCCGGTAGGTCCGACAAGTGCATAGGTTTTGCCGGGCTCGAGCCGGAAATTGATATCGTGCAGAATTTCCTTTCCGCCCGGATAGCCAAAATGCACATTGCGGAATTCCAGCAGGCTTTCCGGGTCGTAATGCTCATTCGTGCTGATCACCGGCAGGTTGGATTCCATGTTGAGAATATGGGATACACGATCCCAGCCGGCCATGGCCACCTGGAAACTCGTCCATAGTGCTGCGAGCTGCCGCAAAGGATTATAGAAGTTGGTTGCGTAGGCGAGATAGCTTACCAGGAGCCCGATTGAAAACTCTCCTTTGGAGATCAGATAGATTCCATAGGTGAGTACGATCAGTTGGGCAAAGCTTGCCAGTAAGCCATAGACCGGGATCAGCACAGTATTCGCGATACCGGCATTCACTGCTTTCTGATAATTCTGATGATTGATCTCTTCAAATTTCTTTCTGAAATAATCTCTCCGGTTAAAGGCGATGATCACTTTGAAATTATTCAGACCCTCCTGTATTTCAGCACTCAGATCGCCGGTGCTTTTCATACTGATGGCATTTTTTTTCTTTATTCCAGGGGAAGTAAGCCTGGTAAAAATATAGATCAGCGATCCGGGTAAAAGCGTTGCCAGCCCCAGGCGGAAATTAATGAGGAGCAGGAAGATTCCGGCGCCGAGCATGGTTACAATCGTACCGATGAACTGCATCAGGGACTGGGAGAAGAACTGATTTATTTTGTCCGTATCGTTATTAACCCGGGAGATCAGGTCGCCGGCCTTATTCTGGTTAAAAAAATCAACCGGCAATTCCTGGAGTTTGCGGAAAATGGTATTGCGGAGTTTGAATAACATTTTCTGTCCGACGCCGCCCATGATTTTCGTTTGCTGGTAACTGGCAATAAAGGCCAACATATACATTACGAGCAGGATGCCGGAGAACAGGAGTACGCCGGAGTAATTTTTATGGACGACATATTTATCAATGGTATAACCGATAATAAACGGTCCCAGCAGGTTAAGACCGGAATTGGAAAGTATTGCAAACAGGGATAATAACAGATTTTTACGCTCTTCCGTGACCAGTTGAAAAAGCTTTCGCAGCGACCGGAGCGCAGGGGTTTTTGACTCCTGTGCCGCAATATCATTGAGGTTGTAATTCATAATTGCTGATGCTCTGTTGTGAATTATAAATCTGATTGTATTCGGGACTGGTCGCCATCAGTTCCTTATGCGTGCCTTTGGCCAGCATTTCTCCTTCCATGAGCACCATTACCTGATCAAAATTTTCCGCAGCAGATATCTTCTGTGTTACGGAAATAAGGGTAATACCCGGATAATTGCGCCGCACATTTTTCAATATTTTTATTTCCGTCTGGGTATCGACCCTTGCGGTAAAGTCATCCAGCAATAATATTTTCGGATTGATGGCCAGTGCGCGGGCCAGCATGATCCGTTGTTTCTGGCCACCGGAAAGGCTGGTTCCCCTTTCCGACACGATTGTATCCAGTTTTTGCGGAAGCGAATCAATAAAGTCGGACAGTTCAGCGGTATCAATAGCTTTCTTAAGCTGTTCATCCGTTACCAGCTTGCTGAAACCGATATTCTCGCGAATGCTCAGGTTAAACAGGATGCTGTCCTGAAAAACAAACCCCACGTGTTGGTAAAAGATTTCCTTATTATACAGCTGTATATTTTTATTGTCAAACTCAACAGCGCCTTCGTCTGTTTTTGTTAATCCGGTCAGCAGGTACAGCAGTTGCGTTTTGCCGGCGGCCGTGGGCCCGATAACTGCCAGGCTGTCTCCTTCGGGCACGGAAAAACTGATATCTTTAAGAACTGTTTTTTGTCCGTATTTTTTGGATACATGATGCAGGCTGACATTTCCCATCGGCGCCAGGGTGGTGCCGGCTTCCTCCTGTATTTCCGGAACTTCCAGAACAACCTGGATCCGGTTGTAACTGGCCGTTGCCTGCGCAATCACATTACTCATAAAACCGATCACGAGAATAGGAAATATGAGCAGGGACAGATAGCTGCTGAATGCTGCGAAGTCCCCCAGGCTCATGCTGCCGCTGATCACGAAATGACCGCCGAGTGCCAGTATGGTCAGGCTGCCCATATTGGCGGTGAAAATGATAACCGGGATGAGTCCTGCAAATAATTTTACGATGCTGATTCCCAGATTTTTTGCCTCTGCGCTGGCTTCCAGAAATTTGTTGTATTCCAGCTGTTGCGAATTGATCACCCGGATCAGCGCTGCGCCCAGAATACTTTCATTGATCACTTTATTGAGCCGGTCAATGATTTTTCTGCTGTTCATATACATGGTGCGCACTTTTTTTAATACAAAAAAGAAAGTGCCTCCGAGAATAGGAACGATGGCTACAATCGCCAAAGCGAGTTTCCAGTTGATTGTAAACAGCATGATACAGGCGCCGATGATGATGATAAGCGAGGAAGCAATGGAAACAATAGCCTGCGATACGAACATTTTGATGGAATCGACATCGGAAGTGAGGTTGGTCAGTAATTTTGAGGCATTGGACTGTTCAATAAAAGCATAGTCCTGTGTGGATATTCTGGAAGCGAGCCGGAAACGGATGTCCCTGGCGACCCGTTCCGAAGTATAAACCTGAACAATATTCTGCAGCCAGGTAAATACGAAAATGAGCATAGCCGCCACCAGGAATTCGATTAAAATATTTCTTAACAGGTAATGTGCCGGGTAAGCGTCGATGCCATTGGCGATGATTTTTGGCAATACCAGGTTGATGCCGTTGCCGAGCAGGGCAAAAAGAATGAGCAGCGCGACCATGCCGCGGTAGGGAGTGAGCAGGCTGAAGAGCCCGGGTCCCTTTTTCCCGGCTTTATCCGGAGATGCTGATTTTTTTTCCATCAATCGGTTTTTTTCGCCGGCAAATTGGCTGATTCGTGAGATTTTGATAAAAGAGCACAAAGTTAAACCGATTCAAAATTCCTTAAAGGAAAAAGTTATGTAAGAATAGTTTTTACCGGCATGCAGGGCCCTGCAATGTTTGGCAGCAGCGATCCCGGAATTTTTCCTTTACCTGCGGGCATAGGAAAAAGAAACCTGGAACAGGTCCTGAACCGGTTAAAAGAAGTTCCGAACCCGGAATGGAATGAAATGACGAATCCGGCATCACAGATTCAGATCAAATCCAAAAGTGCTCCCTTCTCCTAACTGGCTTTTAACCCAGACCTTCCCTCCCATAGCTTCTATGAATTCTTTGCAAATAGCAAGACCGATTCCGGATCCTTTTTTGTCGGACCTCCCGGGAATCTGAAAGTACCGTTCAAATATCCGGGCAATATAGACCTGATCAATACCCGGACCGTGATCGGTAACGGCAAAGCTGATATGCTGATGGATCTTTTTAGCGGAAACCAGGATGCTTGCCCCGGCGGGAGAGTACCTGATTGCATTTGTCAGAAAATTATTTAAAACCCAACCGACCTTGTCAGGATCCGCTTCGATGTCCGGTAAACCGGTATCGATTTGTTGTTCTGTATGGATCGTTTTCTCTTTGGCCGTGCTCTGAATGGCATTAACAGAATTTTCCACAATCTCATAAGGAGATACAGATTGCATGGTAAGCTGAATCTTTCCCGCCTCAACCTGCGACAAATTGAGTAATTCACTTAAGATTTTGAGCATACGCTGGTTGTCGTTCTTTAATTGCAGGACGAGGTCTTTTTGTTCTTTTGTCAATTTGCCTGTGCGAGGATCTTCCAGCAGCTTCAATCCGAAATCTGAAGACGCAAGGGGAGTTTTAAGTTCATGGGAAACCGTCGCAATAAAGTTGGTTTTGGCAACATCGAGTTCCTTGTACGAAGTAATATTCTTCAAAACTATTACTTTATTGGTTGCATCGGACTGCGAAACCTCTATAACTTCCTTAACATAATAATTTTCTTTGCCATCCAAAACTATTTTAAAGGGATTGCTGCCGTCGCTGCTGATAAGAAATCTGAACAGATCATTTTTGGAACTTAATTCTTTTACAGATTTACCAACGGCCTCTTCCGCCTTAATTCCGAGCAATTGCAAGGCCTGCTGGTTGGCAAAGAGCACGGTATCGGTTTTGTCTATTCCGATGCTGGCATCACGCAGGCTGTTAATAACGGCTTCAGCCCTTCTTTTTTCAAATATTAATTTATTCAGGTTACTGTTTTCAAACTCCTCCAGGCGTTCTGTCATCCCGTTGAACGCCTCCGCCAGCTGGCCGAATTCGTCCTTATTGTCCAGGTGAATCCGGTGCTTATAGTTTTTGCTGCTGATTTCTTTTATTGCCTCTGTCAGCTTTTGAATCGGAGATACGAGAATGCCCGGAAAGTTAAAAGAAAAAGTAAGACCGACAATGAACGTCAGGACTACAATGATAACCAGGATTGACGAGATGGATTCAGAGGATTGCTGTGCTGTTTTGTTTTTTCTTTCAATCGCTTTCATATTTACCGCCAGGACCTGCTGGATGCTTCTCCGTATGCTGGTATAGGACGATTCGGTGCTGTCTCCCGCGACCAGTTTATCAAATAATTGACGAAGCTGCCGGGTTACATCTCCCTCACCCTGTTCGGTGATATTCCCTTCTTGCTTTTTTAATGAAGAATCAAATTTTGCGATATTTGAGGCGGATGAACGGAAATGCAGGTGAATGCTATCCAGCTGCCGTTGCATACTATGACCATACTCCAGCGTTTCATAGTTGTCCTTTATAATATTAGCGGTTTCGTTCTTTAGTTTTATCAGATAGTAAATGCTTAGCCCTCCGGACAAAACCAGTAAGAAAAAGAGGAATAATGTTCCCAGCCGGATCTTATTTTTTATGTTCAGTGCCATCAGGATAAAATAACGATGTCGACCTTGTTTTGCGAAAGGGTCTTTAAAAGCTGGTTAAATACGCTGGTTTTAAGAATGACCTGAAACAGGTTAAGGTGCGGCTTACCGATGCAAACGGTAGTAATTCCCTTTTCCAAAACAACATCCATAATTGCACGGGCTATATTTTCTCTTTTTAGCTGAAGTACTTCAGCTCCCAATTCAGTCCCGTTCTTAAAGTTATTGATTAAATGTCTTTGTGCGGCAAGTGGTATTTTATCGGTGGATTCCCTGCATGTTTGCACATATAACACAAACCAGTGACTATTATAATAGGATGCAAGCCTGGCCGTTTTGCGAATTACCCTTTGGGCGGTCTCGTGATTGGAGGATATGCAGGCCAGGAAGCGTTCGTGCCGGTAGGCGTTTTGTTTTGCGGTGACCTCATAGTCCACTTTTCTTTCAACCTGACCGGCAACTTCTTTCAGTGCAAGCTCCCGAAGCTGTAATATTTTTTCTGCCTGGAAGAAATTTGTCAGGGCCTGCTGCACTTTCGCGTGATCATAGATCTTTCCTTCCTTTAACCGGGTTATCAATTCATCTGCCGTAAGGTCAATGTTTACCACCTCATTGGCGATCTGAAGCATTTTATCAGGAATCCTTTCCCTGACCTCAATGCCTGTTATCTGTTTTACATCCTCATTGATGCTTTCTATATGCTGGATATTCACTGCTGATATTACGTCGATCCCATCTTCGAGTATATCCAGTACATCCTGCCAGCGTTTTTCATTTTTGCTGCCGGGGATATTGGTATGGGCCAGTTCATCCACGATCACGGTATCCGGATGCAGGAGCAGAATGGCCTGTACATCCAGATCATCCAGTTCTTTGCCCCTGTAAAATACTTTTCTGCGTGGAATAACGGATAATCCTTCTACCAATGCTTCGGTTTCTTTTCTTCCATGCGTCTCTATATAACCTACCTTAACATTAATCCCGTTCTGTAACATGGTATGCGCTTCCTGAAGCATGCGATAGCTCTTGCCTACGCCGGCACTCATCCCGATGTAGATCTTCAGTCTTCCCTTTTTATTGTTTTCGTATTCACCCATAGATTATTTAGAAATGGTATGTCGCCGCTAAAATAAAACTCCCGGTTGATCCGATAGTTTCAGTGACATTTTTTATAAAAAACATTCCCTGCATTGTCTTCTATTTAGGGCTTTTGTTATTTTAGATTATCCAATTCAATATTGAGTTTTAATACATTTACTTTTCCGGGTCCGAACAAACCGAGCAACGGCTTTTGAATTTGCTGCTCCACCAGCGCTTGTATTTTTTCTTCCGGGATATTCCTGATTTTAGCAATTCTGGCTACCTGTACGTAAGCGCCCTGGGGGGAGAGATCGGGATCCAAACCACTGCCGGAAGCGGTTACCAGCTCGGAAGGAATATCTGCTTTCTTTACCGAAGGGTTATGCAGCAAGAAGCTGTCGACCCTGTTCCGAACCTGTTTTAAATAATCCGGATTGGTGGGACCTTTGTTTGAGCCGGCTGAGCCTGCGGCATTATAGTCGACTGCCGACGGACGGCTCCAGAAGTATTTATCGGCTGTAAACTTTTGCCCTATATTGGCATATCCGACCACCTTGCCATTTACGCTCCATGTTTTACCCCTGCCTTTGCCGGGAGCAAATTTTGCAACCCCTGATATGAACAGAGGATATAAGAGCGAACATATAATGAGGAATACCAGGGTTAATTTTAGTGAAGGCAGCAAATATTTTTTCATAACCTTTTTTATTTATTACATGAATAATCCCAGCAGCATGTCGATCAGTTTAATCCCGATAAAGGGGGCGATTACACCGCCTATACCGTAAATCAGCAGGTTCCTGCGCAACAGCGCGCTTGCACCGATAGGCTTATAAGCCACGCCCCTTAACGCCAGGGGAATGAGGATCGGGATAATGAGGGCGTTAAAAATGACAGCCGATAAAATGGCGCTTTCGGCAGTTTTCAGGTGCATAATATTCAGCGCCTGCAAAGCGGGAATGGAAACAATGAACAGGGCAGGCACAATGGCGAAATACTTCGCTACATCATTGGCAATGGAAAAGGTAGTGAGTGTTCCTCTGGTCATTAACAGTTGCTTTCCTATTTCAACGATCTCGATCAGTTTTGTCGGATCATTGTCCAGATCCACCATATTGCCTGCCTCTTTAGCCGCCTGGGTACCGCTGTTCATGGCTACTCCCACATCTGCCTGTGCAAGAGCCGGTGCATCATTTGTTCCATCGCCCATCATAGCTACGAGTTTACCACCCTGCTGCTCTTTTTTTATGTAATGCATTTTATCTTCCGGCTTTGCTTCCGCAATAAAATCATCCACCCCTGCTTTTTCTGCAATGAACTTTGCCGTAAGCGGATTGTCGCCGGTAACCATTACTGTTTTTACGCCCATCTTTCTTAAACGTTCAAAACGCTCCCGGATACCCGGTTTAATGATATCCTGCAATTCTATTACGCCCAGGGCTTTGTTGTTCCGGCTTACGACCAGTGGGGTGCCCCCGTTGGAAGCGATGGATCTTACTCTTTGCTCTGTTTCGGCAGGGAAAGCATTGCCTGCTTTGACGACCATATTTCGAATCGAATCAAATGCGCCTTTGCGCACTTTTGTTCCGTCCTGCATATTCATGCCACTGCTTCTCGTTTCTGCCGTGAATTTTATGAAGGTTGCATTTTGTGTGTCAAAAGAGGAGGGGTTTAACCTGCCCAGTTCCACGATGGATTTTCCTTCCGGGGTTTCATCTGCAAGAGAAGACATCACTGCCGTTGTAATAAAGAGGTTCATATCTATCCCGTTTGCAGGATAAAAATTGGTAGCCTTTCTGTTGCCGATCGTTATAGTCCCTGTTTTATCGAGCAGCAGCGTATCCAGGTCGCCTGCTGTTTCCACAGCCTTGCCGCTTTTGGTAATGACATTGGCTCGTAATGCCCGGTCCATGCCAGCAATTCCAATGGCGCTTAATAATCCTCCGATGGTTGTTGGTATTAAGCAAACATAGAGAGATACAAATGCAGCAATGGTAATGGGCGTGTTGGCGTAGTCTGAAAATGGTTTTAGGGTTACGCAAACAATCAGAAAGATCAATGTGAAGCAGGCCAGCAGGATGGTCAGTGCGATTTCGTTCGGCGTTTTCTGCCGGGAGGCGCCTTCCACCAGTGCGATCATTTTATCCAGGAAACTTTCACCCGGAGCAGTGGTCACCCTGACCTTAATCTGATCACTCAATATCCTGGTGCCACCCGTCACAGAAGATTTATCTCCACCGGCTTCACGTATCACCGGAGCAGATTCACCGGTAATTGCGCTCTCATCTATCGTTGCAATTCCTTCAATGATTTCTCCATCCATGGGGATGGTATCCCCGGTTTCGCAAAGAAATACATCATCCTTCTTTAACTGGGAAGAGGGTATAATCTTTATTTCATCGGTAAATATTTCACCGACAGGCTGTATCCATTTGGCGGGTGTTTCCTCCCTTGTTTTTCTCAGGCTGTTTGCCTGTGCTTTGCCCCTTGCTTCGGCGATGGCCTCTGCAAAGTTGGCGAACAGCACCGTTATAAATAAAATAAGAAATATGGAGAAGTTGTAGGCAAAACTTCCCTGCGATTTTTCTCCGGCATATATCCATACACAAACAATGAGCATTACGATAGTACCTATTTCTACTGTAAACATTACCGGGTTGCGCAACATGATGCGCGGATTGAGCTTTACAAATGATTGTTTGAGCGCTTCTTTTACAAGGGAAGGCTCGAACAGTTTATGGGATTGATTCTTTGTCATTTATTTTTATTTATGCTTTCCGGTATTTTTATTTTGGCGAAGGCTTCGCAGCGTTGATTATTTGGTATTGGATATTTTCTTTTCCACATTAATTAATGAATGCTCAGGTACTCTGCAATAGGGCCCAATACCAGCGGGGGAAAGTAGGACAGTGCGGTAATGATGATGATAACGGCAAAAGTCATTACCCCGAAAGTGATGGAATCTACTTTTAAAGTGCCTGCGGATTCCGGAACATATTTTTTCTTCGCCATCAATCCAACGATGGCAACCGGCCCGATGATCGGAAGGAATCTTCCCAGTATCATGGCAAAGCCCGTGCTGATATTCCAGAACCGATTATTATCGGCCAGGCCTTCGAATCCACTTCCGTTATTTGCATTGGAGGAAGTGTATTGATAGAGCATTTCTGAAAAACCGTGATAACCGGGATTGTTCAGCCAGGTGTTTGGTTTGACCGCCCAGTCCGCATTCGCATGGTATACAAAATAGTAAGCGGCCAGGGCCGTTCCTCCTTTGATGATAAAAGCAGATAACAAGGTGACCAATGCCGCGATCTTCACTTCGCGGGCTTCTACTTTATGGCCCATGAATTCCGGTGTCCTGCCCACCATTAATCCGGATATGAAGACCGCAATGATGATGTAAATAAAATAATTCAGGATTCCTACGCCGCAGCCTCCATAAAATGCATTTACGAGCATGCCCAGCAACATCATCAGGCCTGACAGTGGCATGGAGCTATCGTGCATGGAGTTTACCGATCCCGTGGAAATAATGGTTGTAACAATGCTCCAGTAACCGGAAGCAGCCGGACCAAACCTTACTTCCTTGCCCTCCATCGCGCCGCTTGCCTGCGCGACTCCCATTTTTGCGATCTCCGGATTGCCATGAATCTCCGTAATGACAGTCGGTATTAAAAGACAAAGCAGCCCTACTGTCATGACGCCGAAAATAACGTAAGCGAATTTTTTCCGTTTGATATAAAACCCCAAAGCGAATATCATGGCGATCGGGATCAGCATCTGTGCAATCACTTCCAGCATATTGGTGAAATAATTTGGATTCTCGAGCGGATGTGCCGAGTTGGCGCCGAACCAGCCACCCCCGTTCGTTCCCAGATGTTTTATAGCGATCATGCCTGCGGCGGGGCCGCGGGATACCTGCACAGTATCGCCCTGTAAAGTGGTAATCGTGTCTTTGCCGTCAAAACTGGCCGGTGTGCCATTAAACACAAGTAATGTGGCAATTACAAGACAAATGGGTAATAATATCCTGGTAATTGTTTTTGTAAAAATCTGCCAGAAATTACCCAGGTTGTTGGTCGTTTTTGCCTTAAGGCCATTGAAGAGAGCTACCAGACAGGTAATTCCGGTGGCGGCACTGACAAACTGTAAAAAGGTAATAACAAATAGCTGCGTAAGATAAGTAACACCGGTTTCTCCTGAATAATCCTGCAGGTTACAGTTGACCAGGAAACTAATGGCTGTATTAAAACCTAAATCCGGGGTCATATTGGGGTTGCCATCCGGATTTAAAGGCAGGTGCGCCTGGTATAGGAACATGAAAAAAGCGTATACCAGCCACAACATATTTATGGTCAGCATAGCTTTCAGGAATTCTTTCCAGTTCATTTCCTGATGCGGATCAATTCCACAGACGCGGAAAATAAGACGCTCTACGGGATTCATGAAATCGAAAAGGGTTCTTTCGCCGCCGTATACTTTTGCAATGTATTTTCCAAGCGGATATGCCAATATTACCGTGAGAATGAATGTGGCTATTATACCGGCTAATTCTGTGTTCATCATTTCTTGTTTAGCAGATTAAAATTTTTCTGGTTTTAATAAAACATACAGGAGGTAAATGAATACCACAATGGAAAGGATAAAAAGCATTAGAAACATGTCTTAAAATTTAGGGTTTACTAAAAAATCACACGAATACAGGCTAAACATTTTCAAAAAAATCGATCGATTTAAAGAAAAGCCAGAAACAAATCAATCCGGATAATAACAGAATAAGGATCATCATATCATTGCATTTATGTTTATGCCAATGCCAAATGACGTGCCCTGCTGAAACGGAAAGCGATGATGGGGGTCAAAGGCTTAGCGATCAACCATTTGCAGGAAGAGCAGCACAAAAGGAAGATGAAGGGGAAAAGAAAAACCCTTTCAGAATGAAAGGGTGATTGCCAGAATGGAAGGGTTTCAGTTTACTATTTTGAAATATGGTATTCCTCCATTTTACGATAGAGGGTGGTGAGACCAATGCCGAGGCTTTCTGCTGCTTTGGTCTTGTTTCCCTGCCGGTACTGCAGAACCTTTTCTATGTGTTTTTTTTCAACGCCTGCCAGGGTAAGGTTAGGCTGATTCGTTTTATCCTGGTTTTGTATCTCAAAGGGAAGATGTTCCGGTAATATCTCTTTTTCATCCGTTATGATGGTGGCTCTTTCCAGCACATTCCGCAGTTCCCGGATATTTCCTTTCCACGCATGCAGCTTCAGGAGTTTCATCGCTTCCTTACTCAGATATAATCCGGGCTTGTTTTCCTTTTTACCAATATATAAAAGAAAATGTTCCGCGAGCTCCGGCAGGTCTTCCAAACGATCCCGAAGGGGAGGTAACGGAATTGCAAAAACATTCAGCCGGTAGTATAAGTCTTCCCGGAAGCCGCCGTTTTCCACCATTTTAGCCAGTTCCCTGTTGGTGGCGGCTATGATGCGAACATCCACACGGGTGGTTCTGATATCTCCCAGCTTGATGAACTCCCGGTTTTCTATCACCCGCAACAATTTGGATTGTACGTCAATATTCAATTCTCCGATTTCGTCCAGCAGCAGGGTGCCCTCATTAGCAAGTTCTATTAATCCTTTTTTATCCCGGGTTGCCCCGGTATAAGCTCCGGGTTTGTGGCCGAACAATTCAGCTTCCAAAAGTTCTTTGTTGAAGGCGCTGCAATTAATAGCAACGAATGGTTTTGCCGATCGCCTGCTGCCGCTATGGATAGCATTTGCAAACACTTCTTTACCCGTTCCGGTTTCTCCCAGAAGCAACACGTTGGCATCCGTGCCTGCGATTTTACCGGCCAGCAGAACGGCCTCCCTGATGGCGGGGCTATGGCCAATGATATCTTCGAAAGAATAAGTTCCTTTGTCTTTGAACTTAACCGCTGCCTTCCTTTGAGACTTTACTTTATCTGCCGCCTGGTGAAGCAGGGGAATGATCCGGTCGTTATCATTTCCCTTCGTAATATAGTCGAAGCCGCCATACTTTATGGCCTGAACGCCGTCCGCAATATTCCCGTAAGCTGTTAACAGAATGATTTCTGCAAGCGGATATGTTATTTTTGCCTGCCTGATAAAATCCACGCCATTGCCGTCCGGCAGCCTTACGTCACAGAGGACAACATCTATTTCTTTTTCCTTTAATATATTGAATGCGGATTTCAGCGTTCCAGCCTGTTCTACGTTAAATCCCTCCAGGGAAATGAGCCGGCTTAGCAGCTTGCGCAGTTGTTCCTCGTCATCTATAAGTAAAACATTTGCGGGCATCGTGGGCAAAGCTAGGGAATAAAGATTTTGGAAAATTTCCGGCACCCGGGCTGCTGCTGATTTTAACTCCCGGTATGACCTTACATCCGCGCATCCGTTCCCGGGAGCTGCTACCTGCCCACATCGTTTTGATCTGTTCCAAAATCCCGCAACAACACTAAATGAGCCGCTTCGGCTAATTTCAACAGGTGCCGGCTGATCTTCAATAAGTCCAGGTCAATAAGATCATCGGAACAGCTGTGGGGAGAAAGCGCATAGAAGATAATTTCCCTGAAATCGTTGTGCCAGCCTTTCCGGCTTTTATATCGGAAGAAGCGCCTGAAAACCAGGTAAGGGTTCAGGAATTCTTTTTTAGACAGATATCTTGGAAAAGTTTCCCACTGGGTATGACCCTGATATTTGTCCATATAAAGGACCGGATCAATCATTTCCTCTTCCAGTGCTTCCCGAACCAGCGCCGTTTTTGGTCTGCTCCCGGACTTATCATCTGACAGCAGTTTTGCTGCGTCCATCAGGTCTTCCATCTTCTGCTGAAAATAAAGCAGACTGCCCGGATCCTCCTTTTTCCAGTAATGCCGGCTATTTGCCGCCCGAAGGCAGCTGTTGATATATTTTCTGTATCGCGGAAGGGATATTGCTGAAAAGAAATCCTCTATGATGGTCCGGGGATCTGACATAAAAACGATTTTAAATGATTTGGGAACGAATAACGGCTAAAACCACCTGTTCGTGGTATTGCCCGCCAGCTTTAAAATCGGATCTTCAGATCAGGAAGAATATATGAAACAGATTGACCAGAAAACCTGGCAATCACAAAAAATTGCAGTTATAAGGATAAAATAGTATATTTAGTGTAATTATTTAGTAAAGATATGGGTATTATTGACTAATTCCAAATATATTTGATAAAAAATTTAGTAAATCTTACTGCCATGAGCCTTTTTGCCAAAAATCTCCGCTTCCTAAGAAAACAAAGGAGTCTGAATCAGGAAGAAGTATCGGTCCTGTTTAAGAAGCGGGCAAATACAATTGGCAACTGGGAGAATGGTAAGAGTGAACCCAGTATCGGTGAGCTGATAAAACTGGCTGATTATTTCAAGGTCGGCCTGCAGCAGTTGCTCCATAGCGATCTGCAGAAAGCGGCACTGGAAGCAATGGATCCGGCTGCCGCCCAGGATATTCCGGAACCGATCCCGGTGCATGCTTATCCGGTTAATGATTCCGGCACCAGCCTCGCACAGGATGGCAATCATGATTCTTTCTGGCTTATCCTCCGGGAACTGAGGTCAATCAATGAAAAGCTGGATGACTTAAAACTGATCCAGGATTCCGGCCCGCGCAAGCCGGGTTCAGATAAAAGTTATCATTGATTACCTCTTGTTTTATGCATGGGTAACCTGTTCATTCCCTATTCTGGAAAAATCGTCCATCCCGCGGAAAAATTTAGCGCCGCGGGCCATTTTCCGGCACGGCTTTTTATTTTGGTATAAACTTTCCAATTGTTTCATATTGAAGACGGTGTACAGGGCCCGGCAGCCGATTCCACACCCTTTTTATTCTTTGGTACCAACCTTGAACCAGTAAGAATAGTTCTTTATCATACGGAAGCAAAAGGAGATTTCATTCGTCGAAGAATTAAGGATAACCGTCGAAAAAGTTATGGATTGCAGCTTTTATTTTCAATCTTGGATTCCGATAACGTACCCATCCCCGCCTGTAAACCTAAATGCAATAACAGGAAGATGACATCGTTATTGCTGCTAAGAGTATCCATTTAATAATGAACGGAATAGTGCGAAAGGCCCTGAGGAATTCATCCTAAGAAGAATTGCATGTTTGCTCTGTATCTGGTAACCGACGAAAAACCCGGCCGGTACTGAATTTCCGGTCGATTTGACTCGAACCATTTGAAAACTAATTAAACCCTGTGTCATGAAAACGTTGTCTAAACTCGTATCCACCAGTAGTGTTTCCATCCTGGTCATTACTTCCCCGGTTCTTATTTCAAGCAACCACAAGAAAGTAGATTTATTCACGAGTACGTCTGCTGTTGCCGCGTCTTATCATATCCCGGTACTCACCAACAAGACAGTTAAAAATATTTCTTATACTTCTCCTGCGGTAACCACGGTTGTGGCGGCGAAAAATATTAACAAGGCAGCGGCGGTGGATATAAATTATACGGTTTCAGCCGCTGCAAAAAAAGCTTTCGAAGTAAAGATGGTGATCAAACAGGCTTTAACGCTGTACGATTCGATGAAGCTGGGTGAATCCGGTTTGGATCAGAAAGCTTTTGAATATGCCTGGAGAGGTTATCATAACCTGGTAAAGGAAGGAAAGCTGAAAAAGGAAGGGGTTCTGTCCATCTGCGATTTTACCCAGTCATCCAGCAACAAGAGATTATATGTGATCGACGTCGCCAACAAGAAATTATTATACAATACGTATGTGTCCCACGGTATGAACTCAGGTGTTGAATATGCCACTTCGTTTTCAAACGCACCGGAGTCTTACAAAAGCAGCTTAGGGTTTTTCCTTACTACCAAAACCTATTTTGGAAGGAACGGTCTTTCCCTGAAAGTGAAAGGTCTGGAGAAAGGGTATAATGACCTGGCGGCCAAACGACATATTGTATTGCACGGTTCAGATTATATTACCCCGGATTATTTGAAAGACAACGGCGAAATGGGAAGGAGTCTTGGTTGTGCCGCAATGCCAAATGCAGTTAGCCCGAAGATCATCAGGACCATTAAGAACGGAAGTTGTTTGTTCATCTACAGCCCGGTTGTAAAATACCTGAACACCAGCAGCGTAATTAATGGATAATAAATAACAATAAGAACAATGTAAAGGGGTCAGTTGTCTGTCCCCTTTTTGACGATTAAGTACTGTTAGCTGAACTGAAAAGATTAGAATCCAAACCCTTTGAATATGTATCGCCGTATCCTAATTTTCTGTGCAGGTTGTATGCTGATGCATGCTGCCGAATCGCAATCGCCCGATTCTTTGCTGAGTGCATACGGCAACAAATACGAACAGGAAAAAATACATATTCACTTCGACAAGGATGCCTACCTGCCCGGAGAAACAATCTGGATGAAGGCTTACCTGCTTTCCGGATCAAAACCTTCCTACATCAGTAAAAATATTTATTTCGATTGGACCGATGCCCGGGGCCGTTTGCTGCTCCATAGCGTCGCTCCCGTTTCAGAGGGAACGGCCGGCAGCTCTTTCGTGATTCCGGAAGGACTGGAAAACGGGGTCGTGCACGTGAAAGCCTATACCCAGTGGATGCTTAATTTCGATGAAGCCTTTTTGTACAATAAGGACATCCCGGTTCTGGTGCCGGCGAATGAATTTAACGCGTCTCCCGAAAAGAGCAGATCCGAAATTAATTTCTATGCCGAAGGCGGCGACCTGGTGAACGGGGTGAATTCAGTACTGGCTTTTGAAGCGCTGGATCAGTATGGTCACCCGGTAAACATACATGGCGTTATAAAGAATAGTCAAAAAGAGATACTGGATTCTTTCCATACCGCATATCATGGCATGGGTTCCTTTCAACTGAAACCCGTGACCGGAGAAACTTACCTGGCTTTCTGGAAAGACGAAAACGGCGAAATGCGGATCAGCCCCCTGCCACAGGTCAAACCCAATGGCGTTGTACTGCATATGGCCTCGTATCAAAATGACCAGATCCACTACACGCTGGAAAGGTCGGTGGATGCTGTCAGCCTGAAAAGACTTACGGTCATCGGCACGATGAACCAGCAGGTGGTTTTTAAGAATAATGTCAATCTTGTAAATTTTAAGGCAGAAGGTTCCATCAATACCGCTTCCTATTCCTGCGGCATTATGCAGTTAACGGTGTTGGATGAAGACATGTCGCCCATCGCAGAAAGAGTAATCTTTATCAATAACCGTAAATCATTCGGAGATATACAGCTGAAACGGGAACTGGTAAATCTGAATAGGCGGGCGCGTAACGAGATTTCCCTGGAGATCCCCGACAGCCTGACAACCAATATCTCCATCTCAGTTACCGATGCTGGTTTGGGAACAGACAGCAGCAATAATATTTATTCAGACCTGTTGCTGACCGGAGATCTGAAAGGTAATATTTACGATGCCGCCTCCTACCTGGAAAAAGCTGATGATGCCAATGACCGGTTAAACCTGCTGATGTTAACCCACGGCTGGAGAAGGTTCAACTGGGAGGCAGTTGCCTCGGGAAAGTTCCCGCCGCTGAAGTATCTGCACGATGCGGATTTTCTGACAATAAAGGGCGAACTGCGGAGTCCGGCTGCTGCCCTCGATAACGCTGATTCCATTGCCCTGCTCCTGGTTTCGAAAGACCGGAAAAAACATGTGCTGAACCTGCCCGTAAATGCCGACGGACGTTTCAATCAGCGCGGATTATATTTTTATGATTCTGTTCAGGTAGTTTATAAATTTAATCATGCTGCCAAATTAAACAGCGGATCAGAGATCAGCCTCTATTCAGACCTGCTGCCCGCACTAACTCCTGCAAAAGCCGGCACACCCGGATATGCCTGGACAAAAGTTCCGGAAGTGATTTTGGAAAAGGAACTGAACGGCAGTATTGTGGAAACGAAAGACTACGGCGTTCCTTCCGATGAGATGACATATGTTCTGACTCCGAGGCAGGAAACGGCAAAGGGCAGTTCGGAAACTGCTGCCCATTACCTAAGTACCATGTTTGCAGATCTGCATTTCCCGGCCACCCTGAAAGATCACGCCGCCGGAACGGGCGATGGTAAACTGACTTCCTATTCGGGAAATGCGGCCGTCCGGAATAATGTCAATATCAGCATCGACGGAACTCCCGTTGCCATGGACGATTTGAAATCCGTGAGTATGCGGGAAGTATTGTTCATCAAATTTGTTCCTAAAACCAGTGCGAAAGCCCTTCCGACCCTGGCGATTTCCAGCAGGCAGGCGCTTGCGCAAAGCAGGATTCTGGATAATAAAACAGGATTCGCGGTAGTAACCGGATATACGCCGGTCAGGGAATTTTATGCCCCCCGTTATACAGCGGATAAAATCTCAGATTATTCGGCATCCGACTTCAGATCAACGCTGTACTGGAATCCGGATATCAAGCTGGACAAATCCCATCGTAAAACGAAACTGGTATTTTATAACAATGATATCAGTAACAAGATCCGCATCGTAGTGGAAGGGATGAATCAGGAAGGAAAACTTACCCGAATCGAAGAATTGATTAAATAAAAACCGTATTCAAATTAAAACCTCAAACCATGCTTAACGTAGAATTTACCATCAGTGTTCTCAGTATCCTCGCGGTGATCGCCGGATCCCTGCTCACCGGATACATTTTAAGAAGCCGGCAGCTGCGCAAGAAACAATTCAAGATTTCTGAACTCAGAAAGGAAATTGTTTATAACCATGCACAGATCCTGGAATTGCAGAAGGAATATGTAGCCCTGGAAAAGACCATGAAGGGGAACATTACCCCGGTATTGCCAATAAAGCAGGTGATTTCTGAAAGGAAGGAAGCTGCATTGTAGGCGAGTGCTTATTTTCCGGTAAAAACAGGCAGGCGTTTTTCGAAAAAGGCGGTAACACCCTCTTTGAAATCATCGGTATGTCCTGCCTGATCCTGTAGTTTTTTCTCCAGCTCCAGCTGCTCTTCGAGACTATTGGTAAAGGATTGCATTAAGGCAGTGCGGGTAAGCATCAACGCCTTTGTCGGAAGCGTAGACAAAGAAGCCGCGATTTGATTTACGGAATTCTCAAACAACCCATCTTCGTAAAATTTGTAGATCATTCCATATTTTTCTGCTTCCGCAGCACTGATTTTGTCGCCCAGCATCATGAAGGCAGTCGCCTTTTGCAGTCCGGCCAGCCGCGGCAGAAAATAGGTTCCCCCGCAATCCGGAATCAATCCGATTTTTGAGAATGCCTGCACAAAGGATGCAGAAGCGGCAGCCACCACAATATCACAACTCAATGCAATATTGGCACCTGCGCCTGCGGCAACGCCATTCACGGCACAGAGTACGGGTTTCCGGATGGATTTCAGCAGGCGGATGACGGGATTGTAGTATTCATCGATCACTTTTTCAAAATCCGGAAGTTTCCCGCCCGGAAATTCGCTCAGATCCTGACCCGAAGAAAAGGCGCGGCCCGAACCGGTTAAGACGACACAGCGAATATCATTATCTTCATCACAGTTTTTTATTTGATCCTGGAGGCCATGCGCCAGGCTCCGGTTAAAGGCATTAAGCTTATCCGGCCGGTTCAGGGTTATCCTGGCAATTCCGTTTTTCTTTTCCAGTAAGATGTCTTCTGCCATAGGTGTTTATTAATGTGTTAGTGACATTTAAAATAGTCAAAGGGCTCCCGGCAATCCAGGCAACGGTACAGGGCTTTGCAGGAAGTGGATCCGAAACGGCTGATCAGTTCGACGTTTTTGGAGCGGCACAGGGGGCAATGATCCGGTTCGTCATTACCTGCTTCAGCCAGCGCGCATCCGGCGGTCAAAGCAGGGGGTGCAATTCCAAAGGCTTCCAGCTTTTCTTTTCCCGCCGGGCTCATCCAGTCGCTCGTCCAGGCCGGAGATAAAACCTGGTTGATCTTCACCCTTTCAATTCCGTTTTTCGCAAGTATTTTCCGGATACCCTGCTGAATGGCATCCATGGCAGGACAGCCGCTATATGTTGGCGTGATATGAACAATGACCCCGTTCTCTGACAGTTCCACTTCTCTCAGAATGCCCAGATCAGTAATGGAAAGAACCGGAATCTCCGGATCCATCACTTCTCCTAAAATCGATATGATATTTTCCTTATTCATTAGTCACCATTCGCAGCCCGGATAAGCTCTTTGCAGAAACTGCATTTCCGCCAGAATATATCCCAGGTGTTCTGAATGAAATCCGTGTTTACCTGACAAAACCGGGCCATCTTTTTTTTCTGCCGGATATAAGGGAAGCGTTGCCGTTTCCAGGATTTTATTCACTCTTTGCAGCCAGGGGCTGTATAAAGCGGCCGGATCGATGCCCTGGCCGCTTGCTGATGCAAATCTTTCGTAGTCCGCCGGTATAAATAATTCCGGAATCCAGGGATTCAGATCTTCCATGGCATTCAGCATTCTCCCGTGACTTTCCGTTGTTCCGTCGCCCAGCCTGCACACCCATTCGCTGCTCCATTTTACATGATATCGTGTTTCTTTTATTGATTTTTCAGCGATGGCTGCGAGTGCCGGCTCGCTGCCATTCCGTAAAGCGTCATACTGCAACCATTGAAAATGGCTGAAATAAAATTGCCGGAGAATTGTTTTTGCCCAGTCGCCGTTGGTTTGTTCCAGCAATACGACATTTTTGAATTCCGGTGCATCCCGCAGATAGGCAAGTCCGTCCTCCGTTATTAATCTCCTTCCCCCGGATAAATCATCTGATTTTTTCGCGGGGGTTGAAATATCCGGTTCCTTCGGGGAGGTTAAGGCATTCATCCGGGCTGCGGCCAGCTGATACAGATTTCTCGCCTGTCCTACCAGGTCGAGGGCGATATTTGAAAGTGCAATATCCTGTTCCAGTATGGGCCCGTGACCTGTCCATTCACTATTCCGGTGGCCCAGGATGAGAGCATTATCGGCCAGATGAATGATATAGGAGCTGAGGGGATTCATGGTTAAGGAAAAAGTAAAAAATAAAAAGTAAAAAATGGGCGCATGGTTCTGATGGTTTTGTTTGACTTCGCGTGCTGATTTACTTATAAAAAACTGCAGGCTGAATGCTCCGAAGGCAGATTAAATGTTTTTCAATTCGTCCGGAAGCTGGTAAAAAGTCGGATAACGGTACACTTTATCATTGGCCGGGTCGAAAAATGCTCCTGCTTCTTCGGGGCTCGATGCGTGTATATGGCGGCTTTCGACCACCCAGATGCTGATCCCCTCGTTGCGGCGGGTATAGACATCGCGGGCATTCTCCAGGGCCATCTTTGCGTCGGCCGCATGGAGGCTGCCGGCATGTTTATGATCGAGGCCCTGACGGGTGCGGATGAATACTTCCCAGAGCGGCCAATCGGCCGGTGCTGATTTTTTTTCCATGGATCAGGCTGTATTGAATGATTGGCTTCTTTTTACTGCGTAGGCCACGGCGGCTTCGCGAACCCAGGCGCCATCTTCATGCGCCTTTATTCTCGCGGCAAGTCGTTCTTTGTTGCAGGGTCCGTTGCCGTTCACGACATTCCAAAACTCGTCCCAGTTAATTTCCCCGAAATCATAATGCCCGGTTTCTTCGTTCCATTTCATTTTTTCATCGGGCAGTTTCATGCCCAATACTTTTACCTGCTCTGCACAGACATCTATAAATTTTTGCCGCAGTTCATCATTGCTGAACCGTTTGATCTTCCACTGCATGCTTTTCTGACTATGGGGCGAAGCTTCGTCCGGCGGACCGAACATCATCACGGAAGGCCACCACCAGCGGCTGATGGCGTCCTGACACATTTTTTGCTGTGCTTCAGAACCCCGGCTCAGCGTGAGGAGGATCTCAAACCCCTGGCGCTGATGAAAACTTTCCTCCTTGCAGATCCTGACCATGGCGCGGGCATAGGGTCCGAAAGATGCCCGGCAAAGCGGCACCTGGTTCATGATGGCGGCCCCGTCCACCAGCCAGCCGATGGCGCCGATATCGGCCCAGGTCAGCGTGGGATAATTAAAGATGGAGGAATATTTTGCTTTTCCGGAATGCAGCTGCTGCAGGGTTTCCTCGCGGGTGATGCCCAGGGTTTCCGTTGCGGAATAGAGATAAAGCCCGTGTCCCGCTTCGTCCTGTACCTTGGCGATCAGCGTGGCTTTCCTGCGGAGCGAAGGTGCGCGCGTGATCCAGTTTCCTTCGGGGAGCATACCCACGATTTCGCTGTGTGCATGCTGCGACATCTGCCGGATCAGCATTTTCCGGTAATCCTCCGGCATCCAGTCTTTCGGCTCAATGCGGATTTCCCGTTCAATCTTATCCTCAAATATTTGTTCGCTGGAAAGCATAGCCCAAAATTAGTTTTTTTGGTTGATAAAAACTAACGGGTGTTAGTATGATGCCGCATGAAGAATCCGGATGAAATGATTAAAATCTTAATGAACTGGTTAACGGATATCGAAATCTATTAGCAATTCCGGGGAGGCCGGATGCGACTGACAGGTAAGAATAAAACCATCTTCCAGTTCTTCCTCCGCGAGAGCATAATTCTGATCCATGGTTACTTTACCCCGTAAAAGTTTGGCCCGGCAGGTTGCGCATACTCCCGCCTTGCAGGCATAGGGAAGGTCGGCGCCCTGTTTGATAGCTGCATTCAGGATTGTATCTCCTTTATAAGGGAGTTGAAAATCGTGGCTGATGCCATCGAGCCGGATCGTGACGGAGCTTTTTTGCTGATCGATAATTTCGGTATCTAATCCGGAAGCCGGGCTTACCTGATTTTTTTCTCCCGGATCCGAAAACAGTTCGTAATGAATTTTATGCGGGTCGGTTCCCTGCTGTATCAGCCAGTCCCGCACGCCGAAGATCATCGGAGAAGGCCCGCATAAAAGGAAAACGGAATCAGCCGTGAGCGGTACAATCTTTTTAAAAATCAGCTCGCATTTTGTTGCATCGATTCTTCCTTCATTGACCGGTGCATCCGATTTTTCCCTGCTGAAAATATGGATCAGTTGAAACCGCTCCGGAAAAATATTTTTCAGATTTTCGAGCTCTTCGCGGAAAATAATGGAATTCCGGTTGCGGTTTCCGTAGATGAGGGTGATCCGGCTCAATGGTTCTTCTTTCAAAACTGATTTGATGAGCGAGATCACCGGTGTAATGCCGCTGCCCGCGGCAAATGCGATATAATGGTTCTTATTTTTCTCATCCAGTGTCAGCTGAAAATTCCCGGTGGGCGGCAGCACCTCCAATGACTGTGCAGCTTTCAGGGATTCGAGGGCATAGGTGGAAAACCGTCCGCCCGGCGCTTTCTTGATGGCGATCCGGAGTTCATTTTCATGCGGAGACGCACAGATGGAATAAGACCTGCGCAATTCTTCTCCCAGCATCTGCGTGCGAATTGTAATATTCTGGCCGGCTTTAAAACGGAATTCTTCCGCCCATTCCTCCGGAATATGAAATGCAACGGAAATGCAGTCCGGGGTTTCTTTTCGTATATCCCTGATAGTGAGGGAACGGAAATGCTTTGCCAATAGTTTATCTTTTTAACCCGTCGATCAGGTATTTTACCATATTGTTTTCCAATGCCTCCGGACTGATGGATTTCCGGGAACGGTGCCAGGATTCAATTCCGCTGATGGCGGAGAGCATCGTGAGCACGGCCACGTAAGGATCGATATCCTGCATTTCTCCATACTCTATGCCCCGTGCAATCAGATCAGCCAGGCTTCTCCGGTAGGTTCTCCGCTGGTTTAAGAAATTCGAAAGATAAGGCTCCGGCAGATGCCGCCACTCGTGATCGGAAATATAAACGAATTCATACTGCTCCATCATCATCCGGATATGGAAACGGATGATCCGTTCCAGCTTTTTGATGGCAGCTTCGGGACTGGACTGCACCGCTTCCAGGTGGGAAATGAAATCGTTGGCCACTTTAAAACAGATGGCCTGCAGGATCTCCGATTTCGACTGAATGTGATTGTAGAGGCTCGCCGCTTCCACACCCACGTGCTCCGCCAGATCCCGCATGGAGGCCGCGCCGAATCCTTTTTCCCGGAAAAGCCTGGCAGCTTTTTCGATGATCACATCCTTCTTGCTGCTGTTCTTTTTGCTTCTGATCTTTGCCATATAAAGGGCAAAGATAAACTAACGGGCGTTAGTAATATTTTCCGGCGACTATATACACGCGCTGGGACTAATAGGTATTTTTAGAAAATCTCCCTCTCCAAAATTTATAAATTAAGAATAACCCTCCTAATATCAAAATGAAAAAGGCAAATTGTTCTTTT
>Ga0207707_10001073_pt1 | contig 26207 bp, 22 predicted proteins | sample KBSC83BmetaG_FD_184336 | JGI IMG/M metagenome (GOLD analysis project Ga0207707, IMG submission 184336) | Corn rhizosphere microbial communities from Kellogg Biological Station, Michigan, USA - KBS C8-3B metaG (SPAdes) (version 2) | ecosystem: Host-associated > Plants > Roots > Rhizosphere ... | reverse complement strand
ATTGTAGGACGACACAAGGACGAAAATGAAATGATAAAGGCACTTGCATTGCCTGGCGATGTTTTGTTTGATGCAAAAGATCATGTCGGACCGATTTCATTATTGCGAGGAGACGATTCTGAGAAAAATTTGAAGTTGGCAGCTGCAATTGCATTACGATACTCTGATGCACCAAGGGACCAACAGGGTACAGTCTTGATAGAAAAGAATGGTGTCAAGTCAGAAATCACAACTGGTGGTATAACAGAACCAGAATACCTGCAGTATAGAATTTAGCCACGCAACCTAATCGGTGAGGTATAATTGACTAGAAAGACTTTTTGAGGGATGAGATCGATTACAAAGTATGCAGCAGCAAAAGGCTCCCACTTACCTCAAGGCAATAACTTTGAGGGACTATAGCGATGTGCATAGTGTAAAAGAGGACATCAAAAAGGGAATGATTCTGGTCCTCAGGGTAACCCCACTTGCACAAAAAAATGTGGACGAGTTAAGAAAGGCAGTTGAGGAAATTTACAACATTGCAAGAAATGCTGATGCTGATATCGCAAGACTTGGTGAAGAGAGAATCATTGTAACTCCATCTGGAGTAAAAATCTGGCGAGCAGAATACGATCTAAAGTAATCTGATTCCTTCTTGCACTTGTGGACATGTTGTTGCAATTCTAAACATCCTGTGCACAGAGCTTGCCAAGTTTTCACACTTGCGTCGCTCACCGTGGTTTACTATGACTCGTCTAAGCTTTGGTCGTAGTCTGTGGATGTAAGACATTAGCTGATTGTAATCACTGTGGCCACTAAATCCGTCAAGTTTTTCAGTTGAACAGTTGATATTGATTACTTCGATCTTTCCATCCTTTCCGACAACTGAAACCTGTCTTGATCCGTCAAGGACTCTTCTTCCCAAGGTTCCGTTTACTTGATACGACACAAACAAGATCTTGTTCTTTTGCACCGGTGCAATGTTTTTGAAGTATTCCAGCACTGGTCCACCCTCTAGCATACCAGATGTTGCCATGATGATCGATGGACCTTCGCGCAGTGGCTCTTCTCTTGCATCAGAGTGTTCTATATTTGTGAAATATTCAGAATCAAATGGATTGTCATCAGTTTCTAGGATCTTTTGTCGTAATTCTCTTGCAAGATACTCTGGATATGATTCATGGATTGCGGTTGCCTCAGATATCATTCCCTCTGTAAATACTGGCGCTTCCATCAGTTGTCCTTGTTTCATGTATTGATCGATTACCATCATCAGTTCCTGTGCACGGCCTACTGCAGGAATTGGGATTAGTACCTTGCCTCCATTTCGTAGAGTTTCATTTACTGATTTGATGAAGATTGATTCGACCTCTTCTCTTGAAGACTGGATGTCTTCTTTTGCTCCATAGGTGCTTTCGATTAGTAATGTCTCAACTCTTGGGAAGTTCCATGATGCGCTCTCAAAGAGCATTGATTTTCCATACTTCAAGTCACCTGTATAGACAAAGTTATGGTTGCCGTTTCCAATGTGGAAATGGCAGCTTGCAGAGCCCAAGATATGGCCTGCGTTTGAGAATACGAGTTTGATATCAGGTGAGATATCGGTAACTGTTCCATATGATAACGGGATGGTCTGCTTCATTACCTGCTTGACGTCTCTCTCAGAGTACATCGGCACCCTGCCTTGAGCCGCTGCAACCTTGATTGCATCAAGCTGGATTAGGTTCATCATTGGCAAGGTTGGCTCGGTACAGTATACAGGTCCCTTGTAGCCGTACTTGAATAAAGCAGGCAGAAAGCCTGTGTGGTCAAGGTGGGCATGGCTGATTACGACTGCATCAAGCTCATCTAGTGTCATGTTTGGCCAGTCAAGTCTAGGATATGCCTCTATTGGGTTCTTGGCACCTGGGTTTATTCCACAGTCAATTAGGATCTTGCTTTCGTGTGTTGTAAGCAGCATACATGACCTTCCTACTTGGCTGAAACCTCCCAGTGTCATTAGTGAGACTTCGGCATCTTCAGATAGTTTTGGCCTGAAGATCTGCTCTCCTACCTGCCTTAGGTGCTTGGAGCGCTCTGTAGATGATATCTTTAGGTTATAGTTGATAGTTTGAATGGTAGAAGACTGGCTTGCAGTTGCCTTTCTGATTCGTATCCTCCAGCCAGTTTTTGAGACAAGTTCTGGCATGTTGAATGCATCCGGATTGTTAAGAAGCCATGGTCGCTTGACATCAACTGTCATTTCACCAGTTGCGGTATCAAAAAATGTCCCGCCAAGCTCTGCCTCTTTTGGAAGCATCTGGGATAAAATCTGTCTTGACTCTTCCTCATTCTTTCTAATTGATTCTTCGGTTCTAACTACAATTCTTTTTTTAATTACATTTACCATGTTGGAGATTACTTCATTGTGCTCCATGAGATATTTCGGGTTCTTGGTATAGATTGCAATCCTTGGACCCTCGTAATCTATCTTGGTTACATCGGCTTCTTTTGGAATACTTTGCAGTATTGTTGCCATTATGTTTTGGGCTGGAGATAGTTCACGTTGTGCTTGTTTTCTTTGCATTAAATCACTAAAGCGTAATTATGGCCTTTTTCTGTTCTTTTGTCAAGAGTCGGTATCCTTGCTTGTCGATTATAGCTACATTGATTCCGTCACCAGTTCCAATGTTTCTGGTGATTGCAGCCTTTACCGCTCTTAGGGCGATCATCTTGCCCTCTTCTACTGTTAGGCCATCACGGTACTCACTTTCTAGGAGACCGTAAGCTACTGGAGATCCACTACCTGTTGTTACGTATGTTTTCTTGTCAAGCGAGCCAAACATGTCGATGTTGTATAACGCTGGACCTTGCTTGTCATATCCTCCAACGAGGATATCTGCAATGAATGGATAGTATCTATTCTGGAAGAATATCAATGATGCAAGTCTTGCAATTGATTTTATCGGTAGATACTCTTGCTTGTCAATTCTGTGTATGTTTGAATGATATCTTAGCATGTCTGTTACATTTTGTGCATCTGCAACACCACCTGCTATTGTCATTCCGGCGTGATTATCGATCTTTTGGATCTTCATTGTATTGTTATTTGCTATGAAATATCCTGCGCTTGCCCTCATGTCTGCGCAGAGGACTACACCGTCAGTGCAGCTTATCCCTACTGTAGTTGTTCCATGGTATGTGTGTTGTTCGATATAGTCTGACAAATAACTTTGCTCCTAAGTTTAGATATTTTGGATTGCATATCACCCGCTTAAATAACTTTGGATTGCCGGGAATCGATAAATAACCAAATTCCAAGACAAAACCATGGCTTCTCATATCATGGAGCTACCAAGAAAGATACTCATAGGTGAGAACAATATTTCTGGTATAGGAGAATTTCTTGCAGGGTTATCAAATCCAAGAAAGGTTTCACTGGTCTCAGGGGATAAGGTACGAAAAATTACTGATAAAAAAATTTCTTCATCACTTACTGATTCTGGTATCAAGTATGTTTGGCACCGCAGCACAAGCAATGAAATGCAAGCTGCCAACAAGACGTTGTTGGAGATAAAAAAAGACAAGAGCGACTTGATAATTGGAATAGGCGGCGGAAGGTCTGTTGATATTGCAAAGATGATTGCATTTAATCTGAAAAAATCATTTGTAAGCATACCGACATCTGCTTCACATGATGGCATAGCAAGCCCGTTTGTTTCGATCCGTGGAGACAAGCCGTATTCCATAATCGCTACTGCACCGCTTGGAGTCTTTGTTGATATTGCCATATTGAAAAAGGCGCCGCGTAGGTTGTTAGCTAGTGGATGTGGTGATTTAATGGCAAAGGTCACTGCTGTACGAGACTGGGAACTTGCAAGAGACAATGTCGGGGAATATTTTGGGACCTATGCAGCAAACTTGGCATCAATGAGTGCAAAAATAGTGATTGACAATTCAAAAGACTTTAGAAAAAATCCAGACGTCAGGATGATTGTTGAAGCCTTGATTAGTTCTGGTGTAGCAGCATGCATTGCAGGCTCCAGCAGGCCATGCTCTGGTGCAGAACACTTGTTCTCTCATGCAGTTGACCATCTAAAACCTGGAGTTGGGTTGCATGGAGAAAAATGCGGAATTGGTGCCATACTGATTGCAAAGATGCAGGGACAAGACTGGAAAAAAATTATACAAATGTTGAAAAATGTTGGGGCGCCGACAACTGCAAAAGAGATTGGACTGGAATCAGATGTTCTTGCACAGGCTCTGACAATTGCACAATCACTGCGACCTGAAAGATATACGATACTCAGCAAGAAGAAGATGAATATGAAAACTGCGATAGAACTTGCGACAAGTACTGGCGTATTATAAAATATCTAGGCTGCCTTTTGCTCTACAGGCTTTTCCTGTTTTTGTTCTGCAGGCTTTTCTTGCTTTGGCTTGTTGAATGAATCTACAAAGTTTACTTTTTCTAGTGCTGGAACAAACTTGAATATTTCATTTGCAATGGAACGCTTGACAATTTGGAGTCCTTCCATCATCATTGCTTCTTCTGGAATGTTTACATCAACTGCTGCTCCCTTGATCTCAAACTTGATCTTGGATTCGTCAATTGGGAATCTTCTTTTTAGCAGTCCCAATACCTTGTCTTGGTCTGTATCTAGTGATTTGATTACATTAAGATCGTAAACAATTGTCTTTCCTGCAAATCTGTGGTTGAAGTCAACTTGGACTCGACCTGAACCGATGAATCTTACAATTCCTGTTCTTTCATCAATTTCTATTGTATCTCCAACCGTAACCTTTTCTGCATCTTCGCCAAGTTTTCTCAATGGAATCATTCTGACCTTGCCAGAATCTCGCACTCCAAATCCTTTCTCTGGAGGAACCTCGATTGAGAGTTTGTCACCTGCTTTTGTATTTGCAAGTGCATCGTCAAGACCCTTTAGGACCCATGATTCTCCTACGGAAATTAATCTTGGCTGATACTTTACATTTGCATCATGAATTGAACTTGATTTAGCGTCAGCTTCGCGTGTTGTTTCAAAAACCTCGTTTGAATCTTTAACTTTAGCAGTATAATCTACCAGAATTAAAGTTCCTTTTTGGAAAGCCAACGTGATAAATCCTTCAACTTCCTAATATTAAGTTAACACGAAATTATAGAGTCTTTAGTTTTTCTTCAGCAACTTTGAGTGCTTCTGGATTTGTCTTGTGACCCATCATGCCAAGTGTAGATTCTATTGCAGATAACGTTCTCATTACGTGATACTTGTTTACCTCTCCCATGCAACCGACTCTAAACACTTTGCCTTTTAGTTCTCCAAATCCACCGGCAACTAGTACACGGAATTTCTCAGAGAGTGTTCCTCTGAATGTCTTGTCATCTAGTCCTTGTAAATAATTTAGTGCAATTACAACCGTAGAGCGTGCATCCTCTTGTGCAAATGGTGATAATCCCATCGTACTCAGGCCACTGTACAGTGCATCAGAGCAGATTCTGTGTCGTTTTATTCTGTTGTCAATTCCCTCTTCGAGAATGATATCCAGTGCTTCTCTGTATGCGTATAGTAACGGTATAGCTGGAGTAAATGGAGTCTCTTTGGAGTCATCATAATACTTGAAGTATCTTGCCATGTTAAAGTAAAATGTCGGCGGCGGATTTGCAATCATGTGTTTTTTCGCTTTTTGGCTAACTGCAATCGGTGAAATCCCTGGTGGTGCTGCAAGTGCTTTTTGTGCACCGGTAACACAAACGTCTACTCCCCACTTGTCCATATGGAATTCTTCTCCTCCAAGAATTGATACACCGTCAACTACATAGAATGAATCGTTTCTTGCTGTAAGGTTTTTTATTTTATCAAGATATTTTACCATGGTTCCAGTTGAGGTCTCGTTCCATACAACATAGAATGCTTTAACATCCTTGTTGTTGTCAAATGCCTCTTTTACTTGATCAAATGTTGCATTCTGTCCAAATGGTGTTGTAAGACGTACTACGTTAGCTCCTGCCCACTCGAGCATGGTAGACAGCCTGCTGCTAAATTCTCCGTTGACTGGAATTATTACCTTGTCGCCTTTTTTTACCATGTTGACTACAGATGCTTCGACTGCACCTGTACCAGATGCTGACAACGCTACAACATCGCTTGTTGTATCAAAGATCTTCTGGCTTTTTTCAATGGTATCCACGTATAATTTTACAAAATCTTTACTTCGGTGATTTATCATGTGAGTAAACATTGCCCTTGTTACCCGCTCTGGAACATTTGTCGGTCCAGGCAACATGACTAGATATTCCAAATTTCTTCAACTTGCAAGCAAGGGTACCATTATTTATAATTAAAGTTCTGACGAGGTTTTGGCTTGTTTTTGGGCTTGGAATGTGTGTGATTTTGTTTTATTCTTTGATATTACTTGTCAGATTTCCACAATTACTCTTAAAACTGCAGGTGATGCAATGATCTTGTGTTTAGAGACTTCCCTGAACTCAAACCATCAAAAGGTAAATTTCGTATCATTGGCATAGACAAGTTTGAGATCCCAGGTGAGGGGCACTGGGTAGTTGGGGATTTTGATGATTCCAATGAGGCAATAAAGAAAGCAAAAGAAATGACTAGAAATGCATCAAAGGATGCAGCAGATCCAAGTGTGGCAACGGTATTTTATGCATATGATGAAAATGGAAACTATCTTGGTGGAGAAATGCATGATGAGGATTAATAGATTCTATTAAGAAACATCTATAGAATTTTAGTTAGTCTGTTTTTTGCATCTACTTTCAAGAGCACTTGTTTTGTTCCTTCTGGAACCAAATCTTGCCAGTTTTTCCCAGTTACAATCATCTCTCGGATATTTGTTCCAGAAATTATATCTCTCTTCAACAGAGGAACCTCAAATACACTCTTTCCTCTTTTTTTGTACAATGTTAAAGTAAATTCATCATTTGAAAAGACTAGATCATATGGTGGTACGATGGAATCAACATGATAAGTCCACTTTTCATGATCTCCTGTATCTGGTACAAAAAATATCTTGACACGTTTCAAAGTCTGGGAATCAAGTGATGAAAGAATCATTTCTTTTCTCTCATCTGCAGTAAATGGATTTCTTTTCTCATTACTTTTGTTTGAGCTTCCAATTCCAATCCATAGATTGTCAACCTTTGACAATCCAATCTTTACTGCTTCAAGATGTCCCTTGTGAAATGGCTGAAACCTACCAATTAGAAGACCATCCATTATCGAGATCTTGTTTCACTTGTTTAAAAAACCATCATGTACCAATTAGGCAGCTTTGGTTAATTCGCCTTGTTTAAACAGTACTGTATATTTTGAAGGTCTGATGTCTATTCAAAAAAATGATGATACCCTTTTTTCTGAATATCTTGATTCAATCTATACAAGATCACACAGTGTAGGTACAGTACATGCATATAAAATTGGCCTTAACAGATTCAGGCAATTTGTACTTGAGAGTTACCAGCTAGGTATAGTGGATTTGATAGAAAACATCAGGGCTGGCAAGCTTGATGCTTATTCTGTACTTGGAAGGTTTGTCACATGGCTTGACAAGCTTGGAAAAAAATCATCTACGGTAAATCTTTGCATGGCAGCATCCAAGGGATTTCTCTGGCATGTTGACATCAAGATCTACTCTGAGGAATTCAAGAAGAGGGTAAGGCTTCCAAAAAAGCGAAGATACCGGGAAGAGCCCCTTACAAAAGAGATGCTTGTCAGGCTTTTACGAAACCTTCCGGTCAAGTTGCAGACTGCCGCACTGTTTGCAATTGCAAGCGGCGTAAGAATTGGCGAGCTGGTACAGGTAAGAATCTCAGATATTGATTTTGAATCAAGGCCTACCAGGGTAAAGCTAAGGGCTGAGATTACAAAGACAAGGGAAGAAAGGGAGACATTTCTTACAGAAGAGGCAACAACTGCACTCAAGGATTACCTTTGCAGGTCTTTTTCCTGGAAGGAAGGCGAGAAAAATTCTGCCCTATCAGATACGATAATTTTTGGCACGATACGTAGCATGAAAGAAAATAACCAGAACAAGTCAGGCAAGACAGGCAAGGAATTCAGGTGCACTCCGGAACATATTGCAGAATGCACCATGTTGACTACACTTGCAAGATATATCCAAAAGATACCAGATCTTAACAGGTTGAACGAAAGCGGCAGGAGGATGATACACTTTCATGCATTTAGAAAATATTTCAGAACCATAGTAGGGGATTCTGTAGGAAGGGATTTTGCTGAAGCCTTGATGGGTCACCATTTCTACATGGATACATATTATCTCCAGACCGGGGAGCGAAAGCGGGAACTGTACCTCAAGGCAGAGCCGTATCTTACTATATCAGACCACAAAGCAGAGAAAGACCTTGTCAAGATGAACGAAAAACAAAGACAGACTGAGGAGGATTATATGAAATTCAAGGAAATTTTTGAGAGAAGCTATACTGAATTTATGAATAAGAAAGGCGATACATTTTAGGAAGAAGACCTTAACCTTGAAAGTTAAACAGTAATTTTGATAAATAATTGGTTAAAAGCTGTAAATACACATTAAATCTTAAATGATTTTTGAATTTCACGTAATTCTGTCTTATTATCTACTACAAAGCTTTTGAAATCTGCTTTTAATGATTCATTCCATACATGTCTTGAGAAGAAATTATGCCATGTAGGTATACTATTTTGCTCCATATACGTCCTAGATCTAGAGAAATAATATTTGAGGACATCATCGGTAAATTTTAACAGTTTTTTGTTTGTTTCAAAATCCTTGAAATATGGTTCTAACAAAATTGGTTCTTTCTTAATTTCATCAGGATCTTTTTTTAGAATATAGGTCATCAATATGTTGAAGTACGCTGTTACAAATAGAAGTCTTGCATATCTTCTCTGTTCTGGTTCCTTGTTAACATCACCATAACCAAATTCTTTTTCTCCATAACATTTGACAAGATATGGGTAAAGCAAGAGTCTATAATCATCCTTTAATTTGTTAGTAAATACTTCATCATAGTTTTTACCATCAGGCATGTATCTGGCTATGCTACTGTATGGCTTTGCTGGTTCTTGAAAGATTCCTGCAACCATGGCTTGAATAGCATCTTTTGCCATTATTCTATTATCAAAATCTTTAGGAAGATAATTGTTGTAGATTTCATTTCCAGTATATTCTAATTTTTCAGACTTGTTCATATTTAGCCATCCACCTGCCTGTTGTTCATAATAATACCCAAATTGTTTTAGAGCCCCACGAATTCTAGTATGAAAAACTTTCAACGAAATTAGATCTTTTCCTTTTACTGCATTTTGTGAATTCCTAAATCTTGTGATATCCTCACGAGTTGCCTGCGATGATTCTGTTATGATGGTTAATTGAATACTTCCCTTAGTATACGGATTAACCCTTAGTGCATCAGCTATAGTGCTTGAAGTTTGTGCACCGTTTACTATTTGAGGCTCATGAAGTTCAATCTCATTTCCATTTATTTTGAAATTTTTAGATACTATTGTAACTCCATTATTATAGTAAAACACACTTTTAGGATCTTGATCTAGAGTAATTTTCAAAGCTCTGTTTACTTTAGTCTTATGATGGAGAAACTTCCGGATATTAGATTCGAATATGTATGATCTTGATTTATCTACAAAACTAGCAAGTTCCTTTAGTGAAATAACACCGATTAGAGAATTTTCATATTCCATAAATTGTTCAAGTTTTAACTTTTCTGTTTTATTTTTTGGTAATCCCGTAATATCTTCCCACAATTTACTTATTATTTCATCAAAACCAAAGACTGTAAGTTTTGATGTATTTTTGAAATCTACTTTTTGGTCAGTTACGTAATAGAGATCTTCTTCCAGATTCTCTCGTTTAATCATAATCTGAAGGTCTTGCATATCTCGCCTTGGGATATCCCGTAGATCCATTTTCAAAAATTGTTTCACATCTTCTTTGAATTTTAGAATCTCTTGTTCCTGATGTGATTTTCCATACTTAACTTGAAATAATTGTATAGTGCCACCTTCTCCGTTTTCATCTTCAACTTTTATCCATGCGTCTATACCCATGTCATCTTTGCCATCTGTTATTTGATTGGTAATTTCATCCTCAGAAACATCAAACAAACGGGTTACAACCCATTTTAAGAATAGGTTTCCCTTCTCTACACTACTAGTACCACGAGTTACTTCATCCTCAATGCTCTGTTTTACACTATTGATAAAGCCCTCAGATGGAATTTCTGATTCTCTTTCAAGCAATGACTGACGTATACACAATGGGAATTTAAGACTGATCCAAATTATCTAACAATCTATTACAGGACTGATATAATTAAGAAAAAGAATTAGATCGTATTTTTGTTAATTAGTGATATACACTCGATAATCTTTAAACATCGTGTAATTCATTTTACATAGGATGGAAATCCCAGAGGAAGAAATTGAACAGGCCATTGTATGGGATTTGAGTCTGTTACGGCTAAAACCTTATGGAAAATTAACAATAGTAGAAAGACAGAGATCACTGGTAACGACAGATGGTTTTATTGATTTGTTGTTAGAAGATGGTAAAAAATTCTATATTGTGGAACTAAAGCGAAATTATATAAAAAATAAAACTGTTGTAACAGATCAGCTTCTAAGATATAGAGAATCATTAATGAAGGAGTTTGATCTGCCTGTAAATCATTTTGTTTGTGTTCTTGCATCACCAGATGGATTTTCTGATGAAGTAAAAGAAATATGCAAATTCAACCACGTAGTAACAAAACATCTTGATGAAGATAACATTCTCAGTGTTTTGGCTAACAAGACAAGACAGTATTCGAGTAATGAGAATCTAGAAACAATAGCAAAAATAGTTGCTTATAGAAGACGAGATTTGTCTAGACAAGATAATCCTCAAGAGACTAAACAAGGTAATTTCAGCATAGTAAACTGGACAACACAAGGAGTCCATGATGAATTCGGCATGGAAAAGATGGCTAAAATTTTCAAAAATATTAGTAGAAATGCGCCCATTCAATCACATCAGGTATCTAACAGTACAGGTTTTGACTATTCTTTGAATAGTTTTGAGAAATGCTGGTTTTGGTTATTCTATACCGTACTTGATAAAAGAGCAAACGCATCCCTTTTTGTTCATGCCAGAGAGATATTGGAGAAAAACAAATTATTCTTGCCACAGGACATATTAGATTTTGCATCAAAATATGGTGAGCAGTATGTCATAGAGAAAATTACAAAATTGTTAGAAGAAAATGGGTTTCCTTTACTTAGAGATTATACTTTAGGTAAATTTGGTCCAGCAACTGCAATAACTCATGCAGCCAAATTGATTTCAAAATATGATTATGATTTTACAAAATTATATGAACACCATGTAAGCTCTAATACTAGTTCTGATTTAGCAAAACAATCCATTTTGGATGAGATCTCACAAATTCATGGAGTAGGTCCTAGAATGGTTGCACAATTTGTAAGAGGAATGGTCATCAAAGGAAATTGGAAATTTAATCTAAATGATGATATTTTTCTTGAAAAAGGGAGATTCAATGTGTATTTTGCAGGACCAACGAGATTTCATCTTATCAACAAAGAGAGTGAATATAATGAAAAACTGAAGGAGTTTACAGACAAGTTCCTAGATGGAAATAAAGGCATACTGAGTCATTCCTTGTGGTATATCAGAAAGAAATATTGTGGTAAAGTAAAATATTGCAATAAATGTCCAATGGCTGGATTTTGTAGTTATTACCTCAAGTCTAATACTGTCAAATTATTTGTTGAAGGACAAGAATCAATCCTTAGTTGGATTCCAGATTCACTAGATGAAGAGTTTAACGTTATGAATAATGATATGTAGATCTTCAAATGTACTTTATGTTCAATTCTGAGATTTTACCAAATTATTCAAATTTTGATGTCAATGAAATGATACCTAGCTAGATAGATAGGTTGGATCACAAGATTATCCAGCATATGAATAAAATCAATAGTTATAGTTTTAACGTAGAAAATCGGGGACTTTAGTAATGCCTGATGCAGGATTTCTTAATCTTAAAGACTTGTTAGAATTTCAAAATACAACCGACCCTATTTTTACTCTACCTGGAGAAGAAAGGGATGTTTCTGGAAAAGAAGAAAGCGTAAGTGAAGAGATGAAAACCCAAATTGCGGAATCTACGGGAGGGGTAGCCTTTGATTTAAGATTGGGACGTGAGTATTATCTATCAGGAGATAATTACACTAAAGAGTTAGCAGAAGATGAAACTCTAACTATTCTGCCAGGACAATTTGCTTTACTGACTACTCATGAAATATTTCACATGCCAGTAAATTTGCTTGCATTCATTTCAATGAGGTTCAGCTTTAAAGCTGAAGGATTGATTAACGTATCTGGATTTCAAGTAGATCCTGGTTATCAAGGCATTTTCATTTTTGCAGTATATAATGCAGGTCCTATACAAGTTCCACTGAAATTTAAAGAAAAGATTTTCACCGCAATTTTTGCAAAAGTAGAACCAATAATAGCGAAGAAACGTAAACCAATTCTAAAAATTGAAAGGAAAAAATATATCAACTTGATACAAAATAAGAATATCTCACCAATAGAATTAGATGAACGAATTTCGGGATTGGAGAAATGGAAAAATTTGATGAGTTATGCGATTCCCACAGTCGCCGTAGTCGTAGGTGTGATAGTAACAGTTATTGATCTCATTCTACACGGAAATGGTGGGAGTGGCCATACATGAGTTTAGAAAGATTAGACATCGAAATTACTAGAAAATGTAAATTCAAATGCGGTGTATGTTCAGTACGAGCATCTCCAAATATTGATTATGATGAAATTTCGATTGATATTCTAAAAACAAGAATAAAAGAATTTAGCAAAATGGGAGGACATGAGGTCTCCATTACTGGTGGAGAGCCATCTGAACGAGGAATAGATTTTCTTACAGAATTGATAGAATTTGCAAAAAATCTCAACTTGAAAGTACGTATGTATTGTGTTGGATATGGGTTTCAAAAATCAGAAGATGTTAGTAGATTAAAAGAGGCTGGATTAAATTCTGTTATAGTTACACTAGCTGGTCCCAAAGAAATTGATGAACAATTCAAAGGAGTAAAAGGTAGCTATGGAATTGCAATTAAAGCTATAGAATTATTCAGGAAAAATAAGATCGAAGTCATAGTTCATTTCACTCCAACCAAATTAACATACAGCCACTTGCCATATGTAATAGATACATCATACCAACTAGGCATTGAAAAAGTAAGAATAATGTCATTTGTACCACAAGGTAGAGGATGGGATAATAGACACCTGTTTGAAATGAATCATGTAGAAAAATCGGAATTTGAAAAAATCCTTGAACAAGCAAAGCAAACCCATAATCTAGACTTACAATTCAGCGGAGTTTTCGGAATGGACGAAATAGGAAAAGATTCTTGTCTAATTGCTAAAAATAGATTTGTTATTACCTCTGATGGATTACTGATTCCATCTTTTGCATTAAGAATGGATAAAGAAAAAACAATGCCTGATCCTGCAATTTGTCTAGGCGAAGTTAATACAATAACTCTAGAAGATGCATGGAAATCAAAGTTATTGTTAGATGCTAGACAGGATTCAAAATGCACTGTCTGCACCTCTTGTAAATAGTAGATTAATTCAGAAATTTTTTGATTTTTAAGAAATATTTGGCATATTTTTGTTCATTCATTTTTTGTCTGCCGCCACCTCTTATCACAAAAGCTGGGTGCCACAAGGGAAGGACATGAAATTCTCTGAGTTTTATAAGTTTGCCAAAGTTTTTACCCTGAAAATCATCACCAAGTAAAACCTTTGATGCAGAGAGACCTAGCGTAACAATAATTCGAGGCTTAATGATTTCAATTTCATTTACAAGGTGTTTTTTGCATTCTTGTATCTCATCTTTCTTTGGAGATCTATTGACACCTGTAGAACCTTGTGGATTACATTTTACTATATTTGTAATGTACACATCTCTAAGCACAGGTAGCTCATTTTCTGGCTCGCTCTCATTTAGGCCTATTTTACCCAACATTCTTTGTAGAAATACTCCACTTCTGTCTCTAGTAAATGGGACTCCAGTTACATCTGCACCTAATCTTCCAGGAGCTTCTCCAACTAACAAAACCCTAGCATAAACATCACCGTATCCTACAACAACGCGATTTCTTGTTTTGACTAATTCTTTACAACTTACACATTTCTTGATTTTTATGTTTAATTGCAATAATTTTGTTTTTTGCATTTGGTCCTTTTTGATAAGATAATCAATATAGATTAAAGTATGTTCATTTTCTATTCACAGATTTGTTAGTAAAATTTAGGATTTTTATGGTTGGTATTTCAAAAACCTAGACCAAAGTTAGATTCAATGTTATAATCAAGCAAAATCTGACTCACTTTGTCAGTATATCCAAAATTCTTCTTTTGTTCTAATTTAATGATAGTCTTAAGTGTCTTTTTGTCTAAATTCAATTTAGGTTTTTTACCAGACCCATTATAATAATCATCAAAAATCTTGTATGCATTTTGATCTGTCAAGACAATGGATAACGATTTATTTTCATTCTTCCAACCAAAAGGTTGCAGAGTAACAAAATTTAGGTACCAGTATAGTAACTGTATTTCTTCAAAAGCAGAAAATATGGCATCATTCTGAGCCATCATTCTTTGTTCAACATAATTTAAGAACAAAGATGGACGTGATAAAATATCTGTAATAGTATCAAGATCATAGAGATACACAGACCAAGGGTATTCTCCCTTTGTAAATAATCCTAATACTTCTAACTTACTTAGAATAGTGGAAATACTACCAAGTGGTTCCAATGTCACATTTATTTGAAATATTTTTCTTTTAGATATGTCATCAATGGAAAATAAAACATTATGATCTTTATCTTCAAATTTAGGATTTTCTGTATTCTCTAAAAATCTCTTACAGTTTGAACTTTGCTCAAATGCTTCTTGCACTATTTTTTTCAAATCAGTTTTTAATCCTAATTCTGATCCAAATTTTGCAGATGGAGTGAGTCTATTGCTTTTTGCTTCTATGATCAATATTTTATTATCAAATATTATTAGCAGATCAACTTCAGGGAACTTACCTTCAAAACTGTAGTGCACTTTCCTGTGTATGCACTTGCTTGGAAATATCTTGTTTAGGTATAAAGCAATTTGTTTCTCAGTATATTCTCCTTTTATATCTCTTAGATCATCAAATATCTTCGGCTTATCTTTCATGTATGTTTTTGCTACTTCATCTACCATGAGATGAAAATTCCAAAATAAAAGATCGTGAATTGGGCAGAAAATTTTATCTTTTTGTAGAGAGATTATTGGTTTATAATTTATCAAAAACTCTCCGAAAGGAATTCTATCGTTTATTTTAGCATCTCCAAATTTGGAACAAAATGTCTGAACATAATTAATAAATTTAGATGGTACAAATTTGTATTTTTCACATAGATCTGGTATGGAATGAATGAAAAGTTCTTTTGGATTACTAAATTCTTCATGTATATTTTTAACAAACCCTTCCATTTCTTGGTCAGTAAATTTTATCTTTTTATTTGCAATAGATGTAGATTTTCCAAATTTTGTCATCATATTTTTAACTGCATTGTATTTCTTGGAATTCACTTTCAATGAAAATTCATACCATAATTTATTGGAAAAGTCTAATGCTTCTGTAATAGTAAAGCCAAATTCCTTGTTGAATCGATCATCTAATCTGAGATATATTCCGCGTATGTGTTCTTCTTGTTGATCACTATATCTTTCTCTATTGATCGATAGAAGCATTGATTGCATCCGTATGGCAAATTTTATGAATATTGAATCAAGTTCATTACCATGAGCATCAAAGGTAATTGAATTTTTAAGACTCTCAAAAAAATGATCAAGTATTTGAAATACTTTTGATGTTTCTTTTTCATTAGGAATGACCTTACTATGGTTTTCATTTCGCAGGCAAAGATCAACTGTTAATTGAAGACTAGGTAATTCTGTAAATAGATATATTTTATTTCCATATAACACATTTTCAGTTACACTTTTGATTGCCATTTTTGAGATCAGCTCCTTGGCATCAAAAGATTGTACAAAATATTCCAATTCTTTCATGAGATGATTTGTATGATCTAATGCTAGTTTTTTTTCCATATCTGGAAAAAATGGAAGGGCTGGATTCATCAATAGACAACTGATATAATTGTTAATGAATATGTTGAGTCTATGTCTTGTGTAGTTTCATCTAATTTCTTTATGATTTTATCATCAGTGGAATTTTTGATACAATGACATTGAACATTGCATTTAATGACTCATTTTTCCATTTTATCGCAAGTTCTGTATTTTCAGGCTGCATTCTTAAAAGATACAAGGATTGATCGCGATGAAATCTAACCACCCGTTGTAACTGATCAATTTTATCAAATGCACGTGGAGTAAGATGTGTTTTTTTGTATTCTACCGGTAAATCATTCCAAGACAAGCTAGAAAGATGCTTTGCTGTGCCTCTAATCTCTTGTTCAGGTATGTTTGAGGTCTTTAGCATTTCAGTTAATTTTTCAATTTTTTTATCACGTTCAATATCATCCCAATTCTCAGGATGATTTGGATAAATCAATCCCCCAACACTAGAATCTAGATTGTTCATGTATGCCAGCATCTTGTTTACAGTATCAGAAGTTGAACTTGATTTAGCATAGTTTTTGGCATCAAATATAGCCAAAATCTCATCACCTGCCATGGCTGTAAAATCAGGATAGTGTTCTGCTGCCCACGCAAATGGACCTCCACGCTTGAATCCGCGCTCATACCAAAATGTTGCAATTATTCCATTATATTCAAATTCACAGTTTGGTTTTTCACCTAATTGGAAATTAATCAAAATTCCTCTCTCATACAAAAATTCAACAAATTCCAAAAAGATCCATACTTCATAGACCTTATCCAGATTTTCAAAGGATTCCAAAATATGTCTTGAAGGAGTTTTTGCTGTTATTCTAGAAATACCAAGTTCTCTAAAATCTCTCACCCACTCTAACAATTTGCCATAATTTTGATTTCTAACTAGTTTTTGCTTGATTCTTTTTTGAGTTGTTTCCTCAATAGACTTTATTCTAGGATCACTATATGATAAATTCCAAAATCTTTTTGATGCATTTAATACGCTAGAAAATGGAAAGTTATTCAAGATCAGTTTTGTTTTTTGTATGATATTGTAAAGTAGATTTTTCTGATAATCAGTTATAGGTTCATCATATTGTATGTTGAGCAGTCTATTTGTTTCCCTGTACATCCACTCTGCACATAAAACTAGCAAAATATTTTCTGGAGTTTCAAATTCTTTTTGTAAAATTGACGATGTAAACAAAATAGGAAATTTTGTTGGAGAATTTCGTATTGTTTTATCCCAATTTATTTTTCCCTTTATGGCTGATCCAACATATTCATTTTTAGGATAGTCAAAATGAATACGCTCTGTTATGTTTTTATAAATCTCAAAGTATTTTTTATACAATATTTCAAGTTTGTTTAGATCTGCCAGCGGATTTGGTATTTGAAACACCCCTTCCTGTGTCTTTAATACAAAATAGTCTTCATGAGAACGCCTATGCTTTAGAAGCAGGTTCAAAAGTCTGTCATACATGTATTGCCTATTTTCCACAGGTTCTAGTACAACACGCACAAGTTGATGCCATTTCCAGCCATTCTCTGAGTATTTACTCAGCCTAAAGGCCTTTTTTACCTCAGCATATTGAGGCTGTTCAATAAAAGTATCCTCTGCTAGAACTCTTTGCTTTATCTTCTCTATTCTGTGTAATCTATGAATTTCTTCTTCAATCTGCATGTTATATGACCATTGTTTCAATTAGGTCTTCCATAGATTGTTTTAATTGATCTAGTTGTAATTCAAATTCCTGCTTTTTAACATCATATGCAGTTTGGAGTGGACGCCAAATTGCTGTGTCTTCTACACTTAGATTTCCATTCGCAAATTGAGCAATTAGTGTTGTGTTTGATACTTGGAGATATTCCAATACTGAAGTAAGTGCATCAACATAGCTTTGTCTATTTGGATTCTTGTAAGCATCTTGGAAATATTTTACTATGTTATCAGAGTATAATGCATGAATTGCCCCAATCTCTGCTTGTGATAGATTTTCTAGTTGAGGGATAAGATTTGATGTTAGTGCATTATCTAATGCAACTTTTGAATTTCCAGTCATTTTTGTTCCAACTAAAAGATTTTGATAGACTAGCTTTAAGATGGCAGTTCCGAGTCTTTTGAAAATTCGTACAGAATCAAGAAAATGATATGCTTGGTAGATCCTACTGTAAAACTCCGAAGTGGTTTGTTCCTTGTTTATCTTCTTGGCTTGATCATTTAATACAACTAAATTTTCATAGTGATTTGTTATCAAGTCAGATAGTGCATTTTTCATTGCATAATAGATTTCTTGTTCAAATTGTTCTTTTTTTGGTATATCGATCTCGATGTAAGCAAATCTACTTTTTAGCGCATCAGATAATTGGAATAAGTAATGTTTGTCTGCAGTGTTTAGTGTTCCAATGATTCTATAATCTTGTGGAATTTTGAGAGTTTTGTAGGATATTTTTTCTACATCAGTTGGAATTTTGAGTGTATGCGTACGTAGCGCAGTAAATAATTGTCCAAATGCCTTGTCAATATCTGCACGGTTAAATTCATCAATTATTAGCCATGTTCCTCGATATGGTGGTATTTTTGAAGGACTTTGGATATGATTTCTTGGTCCACCATCTACTCCATTGAGCCAGTTTTTCTGAACGGTATCTACTACACATCCATTTTGAATTTCATAAATTGGTTGACCACCTTTATTCATCTTGGGAAAGATTCCTCCAATTACATCCTGTGTATTCCAATCTGCAGTTGCAGTATGATCCTCTGAATAATATCCGCCATACTTTTCCCAAAATATTGTAGGAATTTTTCTTGCCAATTCTGTTTTTCCAGTACCTATAGGTCCAGCAAGTAAGACATGTCTTCCACTAGCAAGTGCAGTAACTATTTCTGTAATTTTTTCTTCTGGAACAAGCAATTCTTCACTTATTTTCTTGTATCCTACTTCGAGTTCACCTTTTGTAGGGATTGGCAATGGATCATCGGAATTCACAAATGGTATTCTATTTCCAATTATTTCATCATATAGATCCTTATTGATTTCTAGAATTGAACTCTGAATGTTATATCCAGGAGATCTTTCAATTTTCTCTCGTACTGAATCAGTTGATTCTTTTGGAGGATTAAAAGATTTAAAATTGTTAAAGATTGCATGAAGATTTTCATTTTCTTCGGGTATAATTTCATCTACATCCCCATAACCCCAAAAGTAATACTTGCCGTCTTTTTTATCAAACCACACTGCTTTAGAGCCCTTGTTTAGCTTGGTATAACTTGCAATTTTACCAAAATGGTATTTTTTTCCGAGCTCATCTTTCCATTTATTATCATCAGAATCTTTGTGCCGTAACAAAAGATAGGTTCCTTCACTAATGAAATCTCCAGATAAAATTTGTTCATAGAAATCTGAACTTACAGGTAATACTGTAACAAACCAATTATTTTGTGTTGGAATTTGGCGTTCTTTTGTATCAAACCATTCAACTTGATATGTATGTGGTTGTTCAAGTGCAGCATAGTACTTGTAATCTCCAACTACGCGTCCTATTCCAACTACTGTACTTTTTCCCCGATTTGCAATTATTATATCTCCTTTCTTTATCTTGAGGAAATTTTCAATCTGATATCGTTGTGCTACTTCTTCAAAATATTGTTCACGCATTCTTTTGTTTAGCTCTTCGGGTGTAATTCCTGAAAGATCACCTAATTTGCTCCACCCTATTGCAATTATTCCTCTGTTTAGATTATCTTGCCAGTATTTAGCTTGTTCACCTGGAGAAATCTTCCAATGATTTACTGAATTTGTTTTAGATAATGTTGGTAGATCTAATTTCCATTTTGTACGTGCATGTTCTAATAATTTTTCAAGTGGAATTTGATCTACAATATGATTGAGCCCCTTTGTAAATGGTAAACCATCTATCCAAGGAAGTAATTCCTCATCAGTCTTTACAAGTTTGAAATTTTCTATTTCGAATCTATGTTTGTATATTACTTTGTTTGAAATTTGTTCATCTGGCCAATATTTTTCATTATTTTCGATATATTTTCTAGTTACTTTGCCAACTCCAAACAACCCGCGCTTTGAAAATGGGGTAGGAAGATCTTGATTTGCATAATAAAATACAATATCGCCTTCTTTTAATGCGTCATACACTCCAACATTGGAAGCTGAACTATCCCTTACACCCCACCTGAGAGGAGGATGTTTTATAGTATGATCCCAATTTGACCATGGCCCAAGTGCAATGTAATATTCCAAGATGTCAGGAGGATTATCAGTCATTGAATTAAAGATTGTCAGATAATCTTCATGAGAGATAGGCTTCCCATTGTTTGATGGATAACCCGCTCCTCCTTTAAGAACTAAATTTACAATCCGTTTATCTTCTGGATTTGGAAATAACTTCAATTTAGAAGCAACGTCATACACATTGACATTTCCCATTTTGATAGGTTTGAGCTTAATCTGAGATGGATAAATTACGGAATTTGTTTCATCAGACCATACAGGTTCTGTAGCATCATACCAATCTCCATCAAATTCATAGATTCCTTGGAATTGACCTGTTCCAGACACATAAAAAATTACTTTATCACCAGGTCTAATTCTAGTTCTGATATTTTCTCGAATTTTACTTGCCCAGATTTTCTTTTCTTTAACAATCTTCCAACTATCTGCAGAAGCAGACCACACCCACACATTAGAACCAGAGTTTTTTCTTAATTCATTTGCTTCAGCAATTTTTTGATTACATAAATCAATTATTTTTTTAGATTCTCCGTCAGATAGAGATCCATTTGTATTTAGAATTAGTTTATCGCCTTCTTCACGAATAATGTTATGACGTTTTAGAACACCTAGTACTGTATAAAACATAGATTGTGTAGGAGATGGTTGATTGTAATCTTCGAGAACATTTCGAATTGATTCTTTTAAAGATCTACCACCATTAGTTACTAGTGTTTTTATTACAACTGGTTGATAATTTTCTTTCATCTCCATTTCTTCTCTAAGATAGTATTCTAATTGTTCACTTGAAATGAAATCTTGAGATGTTATGTTTCTTGAAAACTCTACTTGTTTATTCTTAAAATCAACATTAGATTTTTTCCAACCTGCCCTCAACACTTCATTCATTAATGGATGTGATTCATTATTGGACCACCAAGCATCATATTGGTACGCAGAAGGAGGTAATTTTTCTCCTGTAATATTTTCAATATCCTCAAACCAGAATTTGTAACTGTTAACAGTAAGATTTTTTAGAAAATTTCCTAATGATTCATACTTTGACATGCAGGATCATTTGGTATAGAACTATAAAACCTTAGAAGGAACAAACGAAAAATACATAGATATCACAAAAATGACTAGTCTAACATTTTACGGTGGAGTAAACGAGATAGGAGGTAACAAGATCCTTCTAGAAGACAAAGATACCAAGGTTTTCTTGGATTTTGGTAAAAGCTTCAGTAGGAGGGCCAGATACTTTGAAGAATACATCAATCCAAGAACATCAAATGGCATAGTTGATTTTCTAACAATGGGCCTAGTTCCAGATATTCATGGAGTTTATCGTGATGATCTGATGAAGATGGCAGGACGCAAGCCAGAAAAGCCAGAAATTGACGCAGTATTGTTATCTCACGCACATGCAGATCATGCTGACTACATCTCATTTTTACATGAAGATATTCCAGTTTACATGGGTGCAGCATGTCACCTCATTCTAAAAGCATTAGCTGATAGGTCCACTAGAACGATTGAAAGAGAGATTCTAGATTTTAAACCGAGACCATATAATATCAAAGACAAACCAATCTCAAGAAAGATTCATGATTTTAGAACAGGTGATAAATTCAAGATTGGTTCACTTGAGGTAGAACCAATTCATGTAGACCATTCTGTTCCAGGTGCATATGGTTTTATTATATACACATCAGAAGGACCAATCGTATATACTGGAGATATCAGATTGCATGGAACTCATTCTGATATGACTAGAGATTTTATCGCAAAGGCAAAACAAGTAAAACCAATCGCTCTGATAACAGAAGGAACACGAATTGCTGATGAGTCAAAGGAAGAAAGCGAAGAACTTGTTTACAAAGAGTCTGGAAAAACTGTTTCAAATACTGACAATCTAGTCTTTGCTGATTTTAATTTCAAAGATGTTGATAGACTACGGACTTTTTTCAAAATTGCAAAAGAAAACGATAGAAAGTTTGTTGTAAAGATAAATGATGCTTTTTATCTCAAACACCTTTCACAGGACAAACATCTTGACGTACCAAACATTGATGATGAAAATATCATAATCTACCTTCCAAAACGAGGATCTGGGTCATATTCTGATTCTGATTACAAGGGTAGTGAAAAAGAATTTTTAGACATGCACAACACTTGGACTGCTGAACAGATTGCTGCAAGACCAAACAAGGTTCTATGTGCCATCGGATTTTACAGCTTTACTGCACTAATTGATATGAAACCAAAGCCAGGTGCGATGTACATTCATTCATCATCTGAGCCATATAATGAAGAACAAGAACTATCTCAGGACAGAATTGATGCCTGGCTTGAGCACTTTGGCATGAATAAATTTCAAAGCCACTGTTCTGGCCATGCACGGGGACAAGACCTTCTTGAGGCGGTTAAGGACATAGGAGCCAAGACACTGTATCCTGTACACACAGAACATCCCGAACTATACAAAAAAATCACAAATTCCATGGTTTTGGTCCAAGAAAATAAGAGATATGAATTGTAATCATCTATCTCACTTTTTTTAACTGCCATTTTGTGGTTAGGAATTTCTGTTGAAAACTAGATCATATCAAAATTCTAGCTAAGACTGAACCTTAGTATCAGTTCAAAACTGGTTAGATATTTACAAAACGGTTCATGAACCAGTCAGAAAATTTCAAACTAACACTCTTTTTTATTACATTTTGCACGCACAGATAACCCGTCGTGAACCGACTTTGCACGCATGGTGAACCCCATGAACCCTCTGTGAACCAAATCTGTGCGTGCATATGAACCGGTTCACAAAAAGATACATTTCAGTGGTTCATGAACCGATGCGGTTAACCAACGATTTTTGTTTAGTTAAATAACAATTACTCATTTAACGTGTTTGGTTTACCATCATTAATTAGATTCCAAAATTAATCGAAATAATCATGGAACCAATAAAGATAGATGGTGGATGGGGAGAGGGTGGCGGACAGATAATTAGAAGTGCAGTTACCTTGTCTGCAATCACAGGCAAGCCAGTTGAGATAGAAAATATTAGAAAAAACCGAAAGGTCCCAGGCCTTAGACCACAACATTTGCTTGGAGTAAAAATTTTATCCAAAATCTGCCAAGCTAAAACAGAAGGCCTTTTTGTAAATTCAACTTCGTTAAAGTTTTTTCCTTCACAAGTATTAGACTTGGATCTTCAAGAAGATATTGGTACTGCAGGAAGCATTTCACTTATTTTGCAAGTATTGATTCCTGCTGTTTCACTTATGAAAAAAAGTTTGAAGCTATCAATTATCGGCGGTACAGATGTTCCCTGGAGCCCCACATTGGATTACACAAAACATGTTTTTTCAGAGGCATCATCCAGAATTGGAATTAATTTTACTTCTAATATCAAAAAGCGCGGATATTATCCTAAAGGTGGTGGGCTTGTTGAAATTAAAATACGGCCATGCAAGAACCTAAATCCAATATCGCTTCTCAAGAGAGACACCAAATCTACAAGACTCTCCTGTACTTATTCACAGATACCAAAAGAAGCAATAGAAAAAGAGGCATATACTGCAAGAGACATTCTTGCAAAGAACGGATTTGATTGTAATGTTACTATCAAGGAAGAAAATGCACAAGACAAGGGTTGTTCAATGTTGGTATTCTCACATGATTCAGGTTCTGTTACAGGCTCTGATGGAATATATCATAAGAGCTTAAACGGACTTGGAGAATCTGTTGCAAAAAGATTCGTCGAATCAAACCTTGGTGTAGATCTCAATCTTTCTGACATGCTAGTAACTCCATTATCTATTATCAAGGAGACTTCGGTATTTCGAGTAAAACAAATAACAAAACACTTGGAGACAAATCTTTTTGTTGCAGCAAAAATGACCGGCTGCAAATACGGAATAGGAAAACTAGATGACGGCTTTGAGGTAAGAATCTCCGGAGTCTCAGACACCTGAGTGAAGCAGTGATGCCATTAGCAATATAACAACAGAAATTATCACTGTCAGCCTACCAAGCATGATAATCTTTGAGCGTAGTTTCTGCAAATGCTCACCTGAAAGACTCTGTGATTCTATTTTTCTCTCCACCTCAGTTCGTATCAGTCTAACATGTATTGCAAATATGATTATCAGTACCATCACAAGAATCACCTTGATGAGAAGAACTATGCCATAATTGGTGCCAAGTATCAGTGACGGTTTTTCAAGTATACCGATAGAGTTGTAGATTCCAGTCAGAATCAGTACAATAAGAGACGGCACTCCAATTACATTGAATCTGCGTCCTACTCGTATCATTATTGACAGCCTTCCCTCTGCAGAATCTGAAATTGTCTTGAGCAATGGAGCAAGAACTATGCCAATGAATATGGAACCTCCCACCCAGATTGATGCTGCAATGAGGTGCGCCCACATGATTAGTGCATCAGCAAGTAACATCACACTATTTGCCGGGTCAACGAATAATATCTATTCTCATCTCAACAAGGTTTTTTAATTGAACAGGCCCCGTAGCTTTTAGATTTGATAAGCACTGGCAGACTGGTCATAATAGCATGTTTTGCAGGTCTTGGCGCAATGATGTTGTTCTTTTACCTATATGCAAATTCTTTCCAGTCTGATCTTAACAAGGTAACAGTAGATATCGATAGTATCAAAGTACTAGACGAGAACAAGATTGACAAGCGTGCACATCTTGATGTGAGGTTTAACATTCAAAATCCAAATTCAATTGTGCTTACCATATCTACCATTAATTATCAGTTATTTGCAAATGGAAAAGATATCGGAGAGGGACATTTTACAACAGAGGACATTCCAGAAGCCGGAAGACCTGCACTCTTTGCAAACAGCAATCTCACACTACCTACAACATTTGATCTTGTCAACAGCGAATCGATTGCAAAAGAATACTCTGACATCACAACAGGTCAGCCAGTAAAATACGAAGTAAAGGGTCAGATAACCATAGAGTCATTTCTGACTGCAGTCATCAAGGACTTTGATCTGAACTTTGGCTAGCCCAAGCCCCAACTGATCTTAGTCTTTGGAGTAATTTTTACAAACGGTGCTTCCTCTTCTTTCCATGGGTCTTGCCTCACCCAGGCAAACTTTTTGAAGAATATATCATAGAGATGCTTGAACTGTGGACCTTTCTCGATGAAAGTAGTGATTCCCTGTACCACAACAGCTTTATGCTGGCTAGGCGAGTAGATATCAACAGAGATTGCGATCTTGTTATTCTTTTTTAGATTTGCATACTTTTTTGTATCATAATCGGTTGCAAAGTAAAAAAATCCATCTTCGAAGTGATACGTAACAGGCGCGATATGTGGTACGTCTCCTGTACTGGTAGCTATCCTGCATCCCTCGTTTTCATTTAGAAATTCTGTTTCTTTTATTGTAAATTTTATCACAAATTATGGGTCCATTGTATCGAATAAAAAGAATTGGCAGAAAAAGACTAGGCAAGCAGAAAATTCAAGATAATGAGATGTTTCATTTCATCTTCTTTGATGATACCATTTAGCAAATTAGTGCTTAAATAGAAATTTTGCAATATTGTTCTGCCCACAAGAAATTGGTACTTTGCAGTGTGGTATGGTTGGTGGGCAATTTTTTCTGTTTAAACGATTCCTGTACAGAGTAATAAAATGGGCCGGGAGAGATTTGAACTCTCGACCACCTCCGTGTCAGGGAGGTATCCTAACCAGACTAGACTACCGGCCCAATAGAATTCGACCTTACTCAGACGTTA
>Ga0207707_10001072_pt1 | contig 26234 bp, 22 predicted proteins | sample KBSC83BmetaG_FD_184336 | JGI IMG/M metagenome (GOLD analysis project Ga0207707, IMG submission 184336) | Corn rhizosphere microbial communities from Kellogg Biological Station, Michigan, USA - KBS C8-3B metaG (SPAdes) (version 2) | ecosystem: Host-associated > Plants > Roots > Rhizosphere ... | reverse complement strand
GTGCAGGAACAGATTGTGGGCTATGTGGCCCGCGACGTGATTGAGAAGGCGCTCAACAAGCACGTGACTCAAAACGTTCAGAATGTGAAATGACGAATCGCCCGGCGCCAGCCGGGCGATTTTTTTTCGTGCCGGAATCCGACATTGTCCGGCTCGTATCTCTTCTCTAGTACTTTCTCAACACGCCGATCACGCGTCCCTGCAACTGAACAGATTTGGCCGGCACAACGATCGGCTTCATTGCTGCATTGGAAGGCTGGAGGCGAATCTTATCGCCTTCCCGGTAAAGTCGTTTGAGGGTGGCATCGCTTCCATCCACCAGCGCCACCACAATCTCTCCATCCCGCGCAGTGTTCACCTTCTCCACCAGGACGTAATCGCCATCCATGATGTGCTCGTCCTGCATGCTCTGGCCCTTGACCTGGAGCACAAACACATCTTTAGACCGCGTGATATCGCCGAGAGAAATGGTCTCAGGATTTTCAACTGCCTCTATGGGCTGGCCGGCGGCGATTCGCCCCATTAATGGCAGGGCGACCTCAGGCGGCTTCTGGGGTAGACGGCGGAAGAGGCCGCGAACCGGAAGCACGTCAATGGAGCGGCTGCGGTTGTAGTCGCGCTTGAGCAGCCCTTTCTTCTCGAGATTCGAGACGTGCTTGTGTACCGTGGCCAGGGAGCTCAAGCCGAGGCCGCTGCCGATTTCTTCGAAAGACGGAGAGTAGCCGTTCTTCTGGATGAAATCGTGAATGTAGTCGTAAACTTCGCGTTGCCGCTTGGTAATAGCCATACAGCGAAAGTATCCCGAACACAAGGCGAACTGTCAAGCTTTTGTTTGCAGATTTATTCGCCGAATGGATAACGAATAAGGTTCCCGGGGTTGCGAATGCCTGTAATCGAGCTGCTCGATGCTCGTGCTGTTTGCAGCGACCGTGGCCGCGGGTATTGTTCTATAGTTCTTACCGACTTTCTTACCGAGGTTAAACCGGATGCGAGGACTCAGCTTTGGTGAGCTGCTCGATTACTGCGCAGAGGAGACCAACCGCTGGCGCGATTTCTTCCAGGCCAATCCCGGCGCTCTGGAGGTTTCCTGCGATATCGCTGGGACAAAGAATGTTCGCGAGCTGGTATTGCACATTATTGCCGTGCAGATGCGCTACGCAGAGCGGCTGCTGAATTCGCCGATCACCGAGTATGAATCGTTGCAAGGTAAGAGCGGTGCCGAGTTGTTTCAGCTTGCCCAAAAGAGTCTGGAAGATTTGCGCAGCTTTGCCGTTGCCGCCAATGATCCCGATTGGGAAGGGACTCTCAGCTTTCCCACCCGCACCGCCGGAACCCTGACAGCCAGCCGCCGCAAGATTTTCATTCACGCGCTGTTACACGGGGTCCGACACTGGGCGCAGTTGGCGACATTTCTGCGGCAGCACGGCTACAAGCAGGATTGGGCGCACGACTTCATCTTTACCGGCGCAATCGCGTAGACTAGACCAGCGGGCAACTCCACGGTCTTCTGCTTTCCTTTTTTGCACCGCGCGAAGGAAACTTGCGGTTTACAATCCGCCGTTCCCGGGCCCTCCATCGTCATCGCTCGTCATCCCGGCAAAAGGATCGTCATCATCCGATGACGCGCCTGAAGGCTGTTTGGCTGATGCCTGGTCGCCTGCTCCCGCTTGTTTCTGCTGCATCTGCTTTTTGCGTTGTTCGCGAAGCTGCTTCAACTGGTCCTTCTGTTCCGGCGTGAGCACGCTGAACATCTGCTGGTGCTGCTCTTTCCGCAACTGGTGCATCTTCTCGCGCTTCTGATCGTCGGTGAGAGAGCTGTCCGTGCGGATCGCCTTCGCCTGCTTCATTGAGTCCTGGCGGATGTTCCGGAACTGCTTCTTTTGCTCTTCCGTCAAATTGAGCTTCTTCGCCAGCCAGGCCATGCTCTGGTTGCCATGTCCCCGCCGCATGCCCATTCCCCTGCGCCCATGTTTGGGTTGTGTGGCCGAATCATTGCTCTGCGCTTGTGGCTGCGCTTTATCGTCCGGCTGCTGCTGGTCCTGCTGCTGCGCCCGCAACGCTATGGGCAAGCAAAGAGCCGCAGTCGCGGCGACGGTAACAAGACGTCGAAGAGAGTTTGGCATTAAGATCCCCCTTGTGATCCGGCCCATTCTAACCCTGGGTTTTGAGGTAAGTTTTCACACGAAAGTAACTTTTGCTCTATTGCGGGGTTCTGTCATCTGGCGGCAAAATCAACTGGGGGACCGCATGCGAAACCTGATTGTATGGACGGCGCTTGCGCTGGGCGCAACCCTTGTCTGTGCACAAGAGACGCCCGCGCCGCAGGGCGACCTGAATGCGGCCACACAGGCCATGAGCCGCGGCCACCATCATGATCATGAACACATGGCCGCGCACATGCGCATGACAGCGCTGCGCGAGCCCGCGCACGGAGACCAGCAACGCGCCCAGCATGTTGTGGACCAGGTTAAGACGGCCATCGACAAATACCGCGATTACAACAACGCGCTGGCCGATGGCTACAAGATTTTTCTGCCCAACGTGCGGCAGAAGATGTACCACTTCACTAACTATCTCTACGCAATGGGCGCGGCTTTTGAGTTCGATCCGACCAAGCCGACGTCTCTGCTCTACGAAAAACATGGCAACGACTATAAGTTGATCGGCGCCATGTACACGGCTCCGGTGAGCTTCACGGAGGATCAGCTTAACCAGAGGATTCCCTTGAGCGTCGCGCAGTGGCACCAACACGTGAACATGTGCCGCCCTCCAAAGGGACACGGGATCGAAATGCTGGGAACGCATCCCCGTTTTGGGCTGAATGGCTCAATCAGCACACGCGAGGAGTGTGAAGCCGCCGGCGGCACTTTCATGCCGCATGTTTTCGGCTGGATGGTGCACGTGTACCCGTGGGAAAAGACCCCGGACGAGGTCTGGTCAGTAGATCGCCAGCTTAAAAATCAAGCAGCGCAGACTGGGCACGAACACCACGACATGGCAGGCATGGAGCACAAGTAAGATTTCTGGCTAGTTTAACGTGAGAGGCGGCATGCCGCGTCTCTATCCTTCGGAGTCACCCGACTCAAAAAAATCTATTCAAACGTGATCAGCACGATTTCCGGTCGCGTCCCAACGCGTAGCGGCGGCCCCCACGTCCCCGCGCCAAAAGAAGTGAAAACCTGCATGTTGCCCACGCGCTGGAGGCCGTGAATAAACTTCCTCCAGACTCGCCGTGCAACCAAGGTGTAGGGGAAAAACTGTCCGCCGTGGGTGTGTCCGGAAAGCTGGAGTGAAACGCCCTCTTCTTCGGCGATGGGCAGCCGCACTGGGGCGTGCAGGAGGAGCACGCTGGCGCGGTCGCGGTCAATTTGCATGCTTCGCAAGAGGTGGCGATAACGCTCCGGGTCAATGGCGTCACGGTAATGCACTCCCAGCAACTGCAATCCATCGACGTTCACCTTCTCATTGTTGAGCAGACGGACGCCAGCTCGCACCAGCGGCGGCAGGTATTCGGCGTGGCTGTAAAACTCTTCGTGATTGCCCGGGATGTAGTAAACGCCCAGAAAAGCTTCGTCTTCTAGAACGGCTGTTTCGTAAGCGTGATCTTGTCCAGAACTTGTCGCTGACCGATGCCCTGAGTAGTTTGCATGCTCGACTTGTTCCGCCCTCCTCCGCGTCTCCGCGCCTCCGCGGTGAAAATCCTGCTCAGCACGCGAGATGAACTCTTGCCACGGCTGCGCCAGCTTTTCAAAGTCAGCCGAGGTACCGTCATAAACGTCACCGGCAAGGAATACGATGTCGGGTTGCAAGGCAGCCAATTTGCGAACCACGCGCCGAATAAACCGGCCATTGCGCACATGTCCAAGATGGGTGTCGCTTACCAGGGCGGCGGTGCGGCCGCGCCACGGTGCGGGCAGGTTAAGCAATGCGATCTGGACGCGGGTCACGCGCAGCCATGCAGCGTTGACGAATCCATAAATTGTAGCCAGCAGGGCAGCGCCGAATAGAATATCGGCAATGTGCCGCTGCGCCCACCCAAGCCGCGCCGCTACCGAGAGTCCCCAGACCAGCCAGCACAACACTGATGCCCAGAGGAGAAAACTCGCCAAGCCTAACCACGCTGATGCAAGCACGTAATACAGCCTCACCAGAGGATTATGGAAATACCATCCTAAAAGTGAAGCGGTGACGAACGTGACTGACAGCACGGCAAATGCGACTTTGACCGCAACAGAGGAAGCAAATCCGCCCAGGAAAGTAGCAGCGGTGAGATAGACGAGCAGATGCCCGGCCAAAATAATTGTCTCAACGATCGCAATGAAAACAGCCAGACGGCTTCGCAAAGAATGAGCGTCCTTTTCTTAAGTACAGTCTTTAGATGACGGACCGGCCTGAGACGAAGCGGAACATTGATAAGGTTTGACCATAACAGTTCACTGGCACTTTGGAAATTGCGGTTGAATCCGAAGTGAACCGCCTTCCTGTCCCTCTTCATTCAATGAACATGCAATCTCCATAAGAAAAAAACCTGTATCTCTCCCTCACGGCATGTTCGTAAGCCCGCAATATGTTTTCTTGTCCGGCCATAGCCGATACCAGCATCAACAAAGTGGATTTGGGCAAATGAAAGTTGGTCAGCAGCGCACTGACGACGCGGAAGCGGAATCCCGGATAAATAAAGATGTCCGCCTCTCCCGATCCCGCCGGTATCTTTCCTTCGTTCATCGCGGCGACATACTCGAGTGTTCTCACTGTGGTTGTTCCTACGGCGACGACCCGGAGGCGCTGGTCCAGGGCACGGGTAATCTGGGCAGCCGCAGCTTCCGGAACGTTGAACATCTCGCGATGCAGCTTGTGTTCTTCCACCCGTTCTGCGTGAACGGGTTGAAAAGTTCCCAGGCCGACGTGCAATGTGATCTCGGCGACCTCAATGCCGCGATCTCGAATCTGGCCGAGGATTTCCGGAGTAAAGTGCAGGCCTGCTGTGGGCGCGGCAACGCTGCCCCGTGCCTCAGGCCGCGCGTACACCGTCTGATACCGTTCGCGGTCTTCCCGCCGGTCAGCTCGGCTGATGTACGGAGGCAAAGGTACGTGGCCAAGCTTTTCGAGCGCTCCAAAGAAGTCCGGCACAGGTTTAAATTGCAGCGTGCGCTCCCCAAACTCGCCTCGGGCGATGATCTCCGCCACCAGAGCCGGTTCGTTCTCCCCAGCACGAGGCTCCGGCGTCTCCGCTGGGTAAAAGAAAATCTTTTCACCAACGCCGATTTTCCTGCCTGGACGAACCAGGGCCTGCCATTGCCCGGGAGCGGTCTGCCGGGTAAGCAGCACCTCCACCTGGCCGTGCAGAAAATCCTTTGCAGCGGGGTTGCGAGGACTGAGCGGCTGGGCGCGTTTGCCGGAGCGCCGGCCGAAAAGCCTTGCCGGGAACACGCGGCTGTTGTTGATCACCAGGAGGTCGCCAGGGCGAAGCAGGAAGGGAAAATCCCGGAAGTGCCGGTCCTCGAAAATGCCAGAATCCCTATGCAAATGAAGCAGACGGGAGGCGCTGCGGTCAGCCAGCGGCTCCTGAGCAATGAGCTCCTCGGGAAGCTGAAAATCGAAGTCTGATACCAGCACTGTCCCGATTATATGTGCTGCCCGGAGTGAGAGACGGCAGCACGAAAGCCAAGATCCCCCCTGCGGAATTAAGAGATTGACGAGCCAGAGGCTAAATGCCAACATATGCAACCAGCTACTTTCCTCGATTGGCCAGGGATTCTGCGGCTTCCCGTCGCTATGCAAGTCGATGCACGCTTTTGGCCGATTCACTGAAGTGGCAGCCCAGTACAGGTCTTTTTGCCCATGAGTTTCAGAGCCAAGATCTTTCTCATTGTCACTCTGGCCGTCACGAGTTGTGTGGCCCAGAGCTCCCGCAATTCTGACGCGTCAAATCCGTCTGCTGCCGCAGCAACCGCTCAGAGCCCATCACCGGAAGCAGACGCGGACAGCGCAGACATTCCCGCGATTGCCCGCGGCCACATCAGCGAAGAGGAATACCTGGCGCGGCGCGATCAGCAGATTCGGATGCAGCGCGGCATTGACGATCTGGTGCGTGACCCCCTGCTGCGCACCAATGCCATCCGGACTATGGAGCTGCAGGAATTCTTTTTGCATCAGTTGCGCAGTGGACAGGCGCCACTCGGGTTGCTGGCGCCCGCAGCGACAAACTCGTGGACTCCTCTGGGGCCGGATCCCATTCCCAACGGGCAAACTTCAGGCACCGTACTTGATCCCACCAAAGAAGTGCCGGTCAGCGGACGCGTGACGGCAATTGTGATCGACCCCTCCGATCCGACCGCCAACACAGTGTACGTGGGTACGGCGCAAGGCGGGCTTTATCGGACGCTTGACGGCGGAGCCACATGGACGCAACTGATGGACGCGGCACAATCCCTCGCAATCGGGGCTCTGGCGCTGGACCCGCTCGATCACACGGTTCTGTTCGTTGGAACAGGCGAAGGGAACAATTCCGCTGACAGCTTCTTCGGCGTCGGGCTTTATATCATTCACAATGCAACCACCACAGCCAACATGACAGGCCCGTTCAAAGCAGACGGAACCGGCAATGACGTTTTGACCGGACGCGCCATCACCCAGATCCTGGTTAATCCAGCCGATCCCAATAAAATCCTGGTCTCCACCGGGTCAGGATTCAGCGGCCTGAGTAATGATGTTTTCAATACTCTGCCCGCTCGTGGCGTGTATCTCTCGACGAACGCGCTCGCCGCCGCTCCTACATTCGCGAGGCTGAATGTACCGACCGCAGCCTGTCCTGATCCCGCCAATCTTTCATGCAATCGCATTATCAGCGACATGGTGATGGACCCTGCCAATCCCGCCAAGGTACTGGTGAATGTAGTTGGAGCGACCGATGGAGGGGTGTGGAGCAGTGATACAGATCCGTTTACCGGGACCGCCCATTGGACCCAGCAACTGTCACTCGGGACCGCCAGCTCGCCCGTTGTTGGAAAGTTCTCTGTAAACCGCGTGGGTACAACCACAACGTTCGCTCTCGCTGCCTCGGACAGCGGCCCCTGCCCGACCTCGACCGGCGCGGCCAAGCCGGGCACCTTGCGGACATCGCTCGATGGCGTGACCTGGACGCCGATCCTTGGTGCTGGAGGCTTTTGCGGAGGGCAGTGCGTTTACGATTCGCCTGTAGCTCTCGATCCGCAAAATGCAAAAGTGATTTATATCGGCGGCAACGGGGATTCCGCAGCGACTGCATCCCTTTCCTGTGGGACCGCTGCCCTGGCAAAAACAACGGATGGCTCTACCTTCAATCGTGCGGATACCCGTCTGCATCCGGACAGCCATGTAATTGCCATCGCGCCGGGAAATTCGAACATCATCTACACCGGAAATGACGGTGGCATTTTCAAATCCACTGACGGCGGTAACACCTGGGCCAGCCTGAACAACAGCACGTTCAGCGCCACCCAGTTCCAGAGCCTTGCGCTTCATCCCGCGGACGCCAACTTCATGATCGGCGGCACGCAGGACAACGGCACGGAGTTGATGAATCCCGCGGGTGCTTGGACTCGCGCCGATGCCGGCGACGGCGGTTATGCCCTGATTGACCAGAGCAGCTCGGACACTACGAACGTGACCATGTACCACACGTATTTCAACCTGAGCGGGGCAAGCAACGGGATCATTGGTTTCGCGCGCGTGCTGAGTTCCGCGAACGCAAACGAAAACGGCTGGGATTTCCTCGGCTGCGCGGCGCAACAGGGAGTAACAGCCAACGGCATCAGTTGCTCGGATAACGTCCTGTTCTACGCCCCTATGGCTCTTGGGCCCGGAGCTCCCAACACACTCTACTTTGGCACTGACCATCTCTATCGCTCTATCGACCGCGGCACAACCATGACGCCTGTGAGCCAGGCGCCATTTGCACTCGATCCGAAGACGGGAGCTCCCGCACCCGTAAGCGCGATTGGTATCTCCCCCCAGGATGACAACGTGCGCCTGGTTGGGCTGACCACAGGGCAGGTCTTCGCCACCACCAGCGGCGCCAACCCAATGACCGAGGTAACCGGGCCGTGGGGGCCGCATTATGTTTCCCGCGCCGTGATCGATCCAACCAATGCGAATACGGCATACGTAACGCTGGACGGCTACGGCTTTGCCAGCCACGTCTGGAAAACCACGAACCTCACTGCGGCAGCGCCCGCCTGGACCGCAGTTTCAGGATCCTTACCTGATGTTCCTGTAAATGCGTTTCTGGTCGACCCTGTATTCCCCAACACGCTTTATGCAGGAACTGACATTGGAGTGTTCAACTCAGTGGACGGAGGGTCTACTTGGGTGCCGTATGGCTCTGGTTTGCCGAGAGTGGCCGTTTTCGACATGGCTATGAATAAGCTCACGCGCAAAATCCGCGTGGCCACGCACGGGCGGGGAATATGGGAAATTGCGGCCGTTAATCCGCCAGGCGCCGTTTCTCTGAGCGCCAGTAACACATCCCTGCAGACCGGCGCTTCAGTGACGCTGACAGGTTCCGTGGTGGCAAATCCAGCGCTTCCTGTGCCTACGGGCTCCATCACATTCGACGATGGAGCCAGCGCGCTGGCGACCGTTGCCCTGGATCCGACTGGGACGGCAACGTTCCAGACTTCATCCCTTGCGAATGGCTCGCACAACGTGACCGCCGCCTATAGTGGCGACGCCAATTACGCGGGGACCACATCCGCGGTTGTAGTCCTTGACGTCGGCCCACCTGATTATCAGGTGAATCTTGCGACAAACTCAGCCACAATCACCGCCGGACAAACCGCAAACTTTACCCTCGCGATCAGCCCTCAACACGGCTTCAGCGCAGCCGTGAGCCTGAGTTGCTCGGGGCTGCCGGCAGGCGCGGGTTGCACTTTCAATCCGGCCTCCGTTACGCCAAACGGATCCGCAGCGAACAGTACTCTCACTATTACGACTACGGGACGGACTTTGGCTGCTCAGATGCCGCATTCGAGCGGCGGTCGATTGAGCCTGGGTCTTCTTAGCACCTTCTTGCTAGCCGCAGGTCTTGTATTTGGAGGATCGCGCAAAAAGAGGATCGCTCCCATATGCCTGATGCTGGTACTGGCGACGGTCCTTGCCGGAGTGGGATGCGGTGGCGGCCCCACACCGCCACCACCATCTTCTGGAACTCCGGCAGGAACGTACACCGTGACGGTGAACGCTATATCCGGATCGGTAACACACCAGTCAACCCTGACGTTGACAGTCAAGTGAGAAGCAGACACTACCAAACACGAACCGCGCCTGTCTTTGGGCGACGTTGGGCGCGGTTGCTTCCTGGCGGCAGTCTTTAGATGGCCCGCCGGCTGGAACCGCCAGCGCGTCCGACGACACGCTCGAGATCAGCCTGAGGTTCCACTTGCAGGCGGCACTCCTTTACTCCCCGGGTGCGCGCCACTCGATGACGAATCTTTTCCACTTCGCTGGGCAGGACAGAGCCGCTCACGGTCACACAGCCGTCCCGCGCTTCCACCCTTAACAACCCTGAATGAGAGACTACGTGTCCCAGTTGAGAGCGCACTCGGTCTACCAGTTGATCGTCGGGGATCTCGCCGACTCGGTCACGGATGCTGGACCGCAGCTCAGCCACGGAGCCAAGAGCCCGGTTCACCACATCGCGGCTGCTCTTCCGGAGATGCCGTCCCATAACACGACCGGCATGAACGACTCGGTCGCGCGCCTGGGCTCGGCGCCGGGCGCCTCGATTTTCATCAAAGATGTACATCACCGTCGCGCCGATTACCATGCCGCTCAATAGCGTTACCGTGTGCTCAAACCGCTCTCGTATGGTCATATTTAACCCCCGATGAAAATTTGCTCATCAGGTATTGGATTGAGGCGGTTGGTTTGGAGAGGCCCGGGGAGAAGGTCCCAGAAGAAAGGGCCTGTGGAAAATGCTAAAGGCGGCCCACCGGCCGCCCTCATTGAATTCCGTGTAGCTCTAGAGCATCTGCACGTTCTCTGCCTGCCAGCCCTTGGGACCTTTGACGACGGTGAACTGCACCGGCTGTCCTTCCTTCAGGCTGCGGAAACCGTTGGCCTGAATTGCAGAGAAATGGACGAAAACGTCCTCACCATTCTCACGGGAAATAAAGCCGTAACCCTTCGCGTCATTGAACCACTTAACTGTTCCTTGTTCCATTGTGTTACACGCATTCCTTATATCTGAATTTGCGCTTTTCTTCAGGTAGTGCAGGCAGGTGTGCTGGGGTGCAGAACCGCTGTACAACGCTTCTCGAAAACCGCAGGCACATTATACTCACACTGCCCAGAGTTGTCTCTTGCGAAAATGCCTCCCCGGCAGCCATACAGGGACAACGGCTGTGGTACCTTGGAGTGGCGCAAATGATTGTAGGCACGGGAGTTGATGTCGCTGAGGTTGTCCGGATCAAGGCAGCTTGGGAGCGCTTTGGCGAGCGTTTTCTGGCCCGGGTCTTCACTCCTGATGAGGTCCGCTACTGCATTTCCAAGCTGAACGCCGCGGAGCGGCTGGCGGCCCGCTTCGCCGCCAAAGAGGCGGGAATGAAAGCCGCAGGCACTGGCCTGAGACACGGGGTCACCTGGCATGATGTTGAGGTCGTCCGAGAGCTGGGAGGCAGACCCACACTTCGACTCAGCGGCAAATTGGCTGAGTTCGCCAGCCGCCTTGGCGCCACTCGGGCCCACCTTTCTCTAAGCCACACTGAAGAACAGGCAATAGCATTTGTCATCCTGGAATCTTGAGGTTACTTTAGGCGGATGTCCCAGACCACTGTTTCTCCGCAAAGCCCGCCCGCCACCATGCTGCTGGTGCCTGTCACGGTGGTGCTCGCTGTGGCCATGGTGAGTTTCTCCAGTTTGCTGCTGGAACTGGCCATGACTCGCCTCTTCAGTGTGGTGCTCTTTTATCACTTTGCCTTTTTCGCCATTTCAGTGGCGTTGCTGGGACTCGGGTCGGGCGGAGTGTTCGCCCATATCCGTCGCGACTGGCTCATGCGCTTCGATCTGGGCTCAATGGGCGCTTTCATTTGCATTCTAAGTGCGCTCGCAATCCCCGCAGTAGTCTGGATCGTCCTGCACACGCCGGTTTCTCTCCAGGTCACAGGGGCCAATTTCGGTAAACTGACTGTCATTTATCTCGCCACCGCGGTTCCATTCTTCTTTACAGGTCTGCTTTTCTCCGTTTTGTTTGCGCGCTCAACGGGCGCGATTTCCATTCTTTACGGCGCCGATCTGGCTGGCGGCGCGTCGGCCTGTCTTGCCGTTGTTCCTCTGCTCAACACCCTAGGCGCGCCTGACAGCCTGCTCTTGTGCTCGGTCGTGCTGTCCATGGCGGCAGCGCTCTGGGCGGGCAGCAGAAAGATTGGACGCGTTGCGCGAGTGCTGGTTGCTGTTGCTGTGATTTTCCTCGTCTGGTGCCATCTCGGCCACCGGATGGACGTGATCTACGCCAAAGGCCTGCTGCGCGATCCCAAGTGGGTGGAATTTTCCAAGTGGAACGCCATCTCCAGAATTGAAGTCAATAATCAGGGCGGCTCGCGCTACGTAGTGATTGACGCTGACGCCACCACGGCCATCATGAACGTGGATCCAGCCAAATGGGACCAGGATCAACCTTCCAGTCCCGCGCCCACACACACCGGCATTCCCGGCGCAGGCAGCTTCAACTGGAAAAAGAGCCTCATGGCTGCCGCGCCCTCAGTCGCGAATGTATTACGTCCACGCGGAAGCTTTGCCATCATCGGGCCGGGCGGTGGGGTAGATGTCCTGCGCGCTGTCGCGAATGGCAGTCCGAACGTTACCGGGATCGAGATCAATCCGATCATCGTGAACGACGTGATGCGCGGCGCTTACGCGGACTACTCCTACCATCTGTATGACATGCCCCAGGTCCATATTCACGTGCAGGACGGCCGCTCTTACATCCGCAGTTCCCACGATCTTTATGACGTGGTGCAGATGACGCTGGTAGATACATGGGCCTCTACCGCCGCAGGCGCGTTCGCGCTGAGCGAAAACAATCTTTATACGGTAGAGGCTTTCCGCGAATACTTTGATCACCTCAAACCCGACGGCATGATCGCCATCACGCGATGGGAATTTCGCCAGCCCCGCGAAGCCTTGCGTGTGGTATCGCAGGGGATTGAAGCGTTGCATCAGCTCGGCGTCGCCGATCCACGCAATCACTTCGTCATTGTTGCCGATGGCGGCCTGAACGAAGATGGCCGTCCCGTTCTGGTGCTGGCCCAGAAAACGGCCTTCACCCCGGCCGAGTATGCGGCTATTGCAGAGCATGTGGCTTCGAATCCTAACCTGGTGTGGCTGAACCCGGATCCGCAACATGCGGGCACGCAGCCCTTGCCGGCAGCAGCGCATACTTTCGGTGAGCTGATCGATTCCAACAATCCGCGCGATTTTGCCCGCCATTACACGTATAACGTCGGCCCGGTGGATGACAACGCTCCATTTTTCTTCTTTACCCTGAAGACCGGGTACGTGCTCAAGAACATTCTTGCCGGAACCGGCAAAGGCATGGATTGGCGAATCAATCTGGGAGTGGTAGTCCTGGGCATGCTGTTGATCATCTCCATTGTGGCCGTCCTGGCATTCCTGATCCTGCCGCTTGCTCTCTATGGCCGCGAGCCGGCGGCGGCCAGACCAGGATTGGCGGCGCTGCTCTATTTCATTGCTCTGGGCTTTGGCTACATCCTGGTGGAGATCTCGCTGATTCAGCGCTTTGTGCTCTTTCTTGGCCATCCAACGTACGCGCTGACGGTGGTTGTATTTCTCCTGCTTCTTTCCAGCGGTGCCGGGAGCATCACCGCCCGGCACTGGATTTCCGGCGGACATCGTTTGCTGGCGCTGTTGGGAGTTATCACCGCTCTGATTGCGCTCGACCTGGTGCTGGTTCCGTGGCTCCTTTCGACCACGGTTGGTTATCCGTTCTTCTTGAAACTTTTGCTAAGCGCCGTGGTACTCATTCCTCTCGGCTTCCTCATGGGCATGCCTTTTCCCACAGGTCTCCGGCTAATCAGGACCGTGGAATGGGCCTGGGCGCTGAATGCTGCCGCCAGCGTGCTCGGCTCCGTGATGGCCATGGTGATAGCTATTCATTTTGGTTTGACCATCACGCTCGCATGCGCCGCGCTCTCCTACTTGCTCGCGGGCGCCTGTTCCAGAAGCTTGAGATCGGCTTGATGTGCTTCCCGCAGCACTCTACAGAACATTCCTGCAATGATGGTTTTGCAGAGGCTCGGCGATTGTCAGCTAGCCTTTGTCTTGCTGGAATGAAAGCGCTTTCTGTTATGATTTTTATCTAGGACTACACTCAATTGCCGAGCCAAAAGCAACTCAGGTGGTCTGAACTCCGCGTGGGCATAACCGTGGTTGTAGCTTCGGTTGTCCTCGCAATTCTGGTTTTCCTGATGAGCGGCACGGCTGGCTTCCTCACCCGCAAAATCACTCTTGTCACTTACTTCGACAACGCTGAAGGCCTGCGCTCCGGCCAACCTGTGGACTTGAACGGCGTGCCCGTGGGCAACGTGACCTCCGTACGCGTCGTCTCTGACCGGCCCCAGACGCCGGTGAGGGTCGCCATGAAGATCAACCGCGACTTCGCCGCACTGATTCACAAGGACAGCACGGCGATTGTAAAAACCGCGGGTGTACTGGGCGAATCCTTTGTTGACATTCAGAACCAGGAGCCGCCCCAGAAGCCGCCCGTCGCTGACGGTGATGAGCTGCCGCACGAGAACGCTCCCGGACTCGAAGACGTGGTCCGCAGCAGCCAGAGCACGCTGGTCAATGTGGACACGTTGATCAAGCGGCTCGACCGCATCGTCTCCGAGATTGAAAGCGGCAAAGGCACTCTGCATGGAGTCATCTACGACGCCACTCTCATCAACAGGGTCAACGGGCTGGTGAACCAGATGCAGCAGCTCGTGGCCGACGTCAGCAATGGCAAAGGCACCATTGGCAAGTTCTTTTCTGATGAGACTTTCTACCGCAAAGCCAACGATGCGGTAGACAAACTCGATCGCCTGGTTGACGACCTGAACGAGGGCAAAGGCACCGCAGGCAAGCTCCTCAAAGACGATACGCTTTATAACAACGCCAACCAGACCATTGCCAGCGCTAACAAGCTGGTAGCGGACGTAAACGCCGGAAAAGGCGCGCTGGGCACTCTCGCAAAAGATGAAGAGTTTGCCCGCAAGCTGCGTTCCACTGTGGATAAGCTTTCAGCTATCGCCACGGAGCTTGAGGCCGGACAGGGCACAGCCGGACACTTGCTGAAGGATTCCTCTGTCTATAACAATACGGATCAATTACTCGTAGAGACCCGCTCGCTGATCAAAGCAGTGCGCGAGAACCCGAAGAAGTACCTGACGATTCATTTCAGAATTTTTTGATTTGTCGCTGCGCTGAGCTCAAACGCCCGCGCGTACGAACTACCCAAGCAACGCGTTGCGAGTCTATACTTCTTTGTTCGCGATTCCGTTCTCCCAGATTGAAACAACCATTCTCTTCTCGTGTTGAGGCCGATTGCATGCGCAAAGTTCTGTTGATCGTCGTCGCTACTCTCTCCATAAATCTGGCTGTCGCCCAGGTTTCGACAAAAAGTACTCCAGCCACGCAGCCGCAAAGCTCGGAAGTGAAGCAGGTGCCCAGCTTTGACGCGGCCGCCATGGATAAATCTGCCGACCCGTGCGTTGACTTCTACCAGTTTTCCTGCGGCGGATGGATGAAAAACAATCCCATTCCTCCCGACCAGGCAAGCTGGGGCCGCTTCAATGAACTGGCGGAGCGCAATCGCGCTGAGCTGCGGGGCATTCTGGAGAACGCCGCCAAAGCCACAAACCGCGACGCTAACGAGCAGAAGATCGGCGATTACTACGCAAGCTGCATGGATGAAGATGCCATCAATCACAAAGGCATTGCCGCGCTCAAACCTGAGCTCGACCGCATTGATGCCATCAAGGACAAGAACGAACTTCCCAGCTTGCTGGCGGAGCTGCACCGCCAGGGCATTGACGTTCTGTTCAGCTTTGGCTCCGGCGCTGACTTCAAGAACGCCAAGCAGGTGATCGCCGAAGCTGACCAGGGCGGACTCTCCCTGCCCGAGCGCGACTACTACCTTCGCGACGATCAAAAATCGGTCGAGCTGCGCAAGCAGTTTGTTGAGCACGTGACCAACATGTTCAAGCTCATGGGCGACGCGCCGGAAAAATCCGCAGCCGAGGCGCAGGCCGTCATGAACATTGAAACGGCGCTGGCCAAAGCGTCCATGCCAGTAACCGATCGCCGCAACCCCGAAAAGATCTACCACAAAATCTCTGAGCAGCAGTGGCAGGCGCTCACACCATCTTTGCAATGGAACAAATACCTTACCGGCATGGGTGCTCCTTCCTTCACCAGCCTCAACGTTGTGGTGCCGGATTTCTTCAAAGCGCTCGACGAAGAGCTCAAAACCGTCAGCCTCGATGACTTGAAGACTTATATGCGCTGGCATCTCGTACACAGCCAGGCGGAGTTTCTGCCCACGGCGTTCGTGGACGAAAACTTCAATTTCTTCGGGCGTACGCTCACCGGAGCCAAGCAATTGCGCCCGCGCTGGAAGCGTTGCGTCTCATCCGTGGACGGCGATCTGGGTGAGGCTCTGGGCAAGGAGTTTGTGGACAAGTACTTCCCGCCTGAGGCCAAAGCCCGCACGCTCGCCATGGTTAAGCAGGTGGAAGATGCCCTGCGCCGCGATATCCAGGGCCTTGACTGGATGACCGAAACCACCAAAAAGCAGGCGTTGATCAAGCTGGACGCAATCCAGAACAAAATCGGCTATCCCAACAAGTGGCGCGACTACAGCACGCTCAAGATCGTTCGCGGTGACGCGTTGGGCAACTCACTCCGCGCCAATGCCTTTGAAGTCCATCGCCAGCTCAACAAGATTGGCAAGCCGCTTGACAAGCAGGAGTGGGGAATGACGCCTCCCACCGTCAATGCCTACTACAACCCGCTGCAGAACAACATCAACTTCCCGGCAGGCATTCTGCAGCCGCCGTTCTATGACTTCAAGGCGGACGATGCGCTGAACTTCGGCGGCATCGGCGCCGTGATTGGCCACGAACTCACTCACGGCTTTGACGATGAGGGCCGCCAGTTTGACGCCCAAGGCAATCTCCACGACTGGTGGACTCCGCAGGATGGCAAAGCCTTCGACCAGCGCGCGCAGTGCATTGTGGATGAGTACAACAGCTTCGTCGCCGTGGACGATGTTCACCTCAATGGCAAACTCACCCTGGGTGAAAACACTGCCGACAACGGCGGCCTGCGCATCGCGCTGATGGCTTTGCTCGCCGGCATGAATCAGGATGCGCGCGTGCCGGCAAAACTCGACGGCTATACGCCGGAACAGCGCCTGTTCCTCGGCTGGGGCCAGATCTGGTGCCAGAACCAGACGCCGCAAATCGAGCGCCTGCTGGCCCTCACCAACGAGCATTCCCCAGGCAAGTACCGCGTCAACGGCGTCGTCGGCAACATGCCCGAGTTTGAAAAGGCCTGGGGCTGCAAAGCCGGACAACCGATGGTGCGCCAGAACGCCTGCAGGGTGTGGTAGCAAACTAATCAGAGGGGGCAAGGTTTCGGGTTGCGATCAAGCTTGGAACGCCGATGCCTACCCCCTACCCCATAGGTCACTAGGATTCTAAAGGACTTACTCGAAATCACCCCAGCTCAACCCCGGGTTGGTTGAAGCTGCGCCCCGTAAGTCGAGCTCCTGAGCAACAATGTAAGTATTCAGTTTTCAAAGAGCGAGCCCGAATTTCAAGGCCTCCTGAGAGGTTTTTTGAGCCAAGCCACTTCCAACCGCAAAACAGCTAAAAGCTATCTTTTTTAGCATTTTCTTCGCCCAAAGTCACGCGCGAAGTAGTACAGCTTGACAAGGCCGCGTTTCAGAGCTGTTCATTTCCGAACATCTTGCGACGGGGCTGGGTTGTGACGTGAAAACGCCTGCCGCATCGGGCGCAAGAAAGTAACCGGTTCGCGTTCCTGCCTCATTGTCGCTGTTACTCCACATCGAGGTTCGGCATGCCCGTAAGAAGCGCAGTGGCTGTACTCGTCTTCTTTGCGACTATCCAAGTTTCTTCCGTAACAGCTCAACAGTTCACAAAGCGTGAGCTGGGTATCACCACTTCAATCATTCCCAATGACCGCATCGGCGCCACCACCGATTCCGGAATCGGAGCAAGATTCAGTTACAACTTCACGTCCAGTCTCGCTGTTGAAACGGAAGCGAATTATTACCTGACCGGAACCAGCCAGCGCGGCCTTCTGAGCGGCGGGAGAGCCATATCATTGCTCGCCGGACCAAAGGCGGGCATACGCAAGCGAAAGTTTGGAATCTTCTTTAAATCGCGTTTCGGCGTACTCACGTTCAGTAATGTCTTCAATACAGCCGCGCTGTCTGACCTCTATTCAACTTCACGAAAAACACACGCCGCCATGGACTTGGGCGGCGTTGCGGAACTTTATCCCACCAGCCGGCTTGTCCTTCGGCTGGATGTCGGTCAACTCCTCGTTCGCTATGGAGACTCGACATTGCTTGTCTTCCCTCTCGGCAACGGCCTGTCCGCTGAAGAACGCACGGATGGCTTCGTGGTAAGCCCATGGCACATTGCAGTCGGCGCCAGCTATCGTCTCGGTTCTTTACAAACGATTGTTGAGAGCGAAACAGGCCCTTCTCGTGTTCAGTTTGGTGTGCAATACACGTTGCAAACGCTGCAGCGCGATGTCTTGGTTACGCGCGATGAATCGGCGATCGGCGGCTGGCTGACGTACAACCTCGACCGCCATTTTGGGTTTGACGCAGCCGCAAGTTTTTTCCCTCGCGAGATGAGGTTTGTCAGCTTTCAGCAGGGCGGGCAGATGATTCAGGCCCTCGCTGGGGTCCGTTGGGGAGTACGGCGCGACCACTGGGGTGTATTTGCTAAATTCCGTCCAGGTGTTCAGATTTATACGCTTGCGTCCGGCTTCGATTTTAGACAGCTGCTGGACCCGCATCAAAACCTGCCCACATTTGTAAATCTGGCATTCGATACCGGCGGAATCTTTGAGCTCTACACGTCAAGACACACCATGTTTCGATTCGACGCTGGTGATACGCAAATTCACTTCCGCAAGAGACACTTCCTTGACGACAAGGGGAATCCCTTTACCGTGGGAGGCGAAACTCATCCTTCAATTCAGTTGACCGTAGGTTTTGGGCTGCGCTTTTGAATTGAGAAATTCTATTGCGTGATTGACACCAGCCCCGTGCTCTCCGCCTGCTCGTGCGCATGATAGGACGAACGAACCAAGGGACCGCTCTCCACATGGCGGAAGCCCATCTTCAGCGCTTCGCGTTTTATGAAAGCGAATTCATCGGGCGTGTAGTAGCGCGTGATGGGAAGATGGTCTTTGGAAGGGCGCAGGTACTGGCCTACTGTAAGGATATCTACGTTACGCGCCGCCAGATCGCGAAACGCTTCCAGCAGCTCGTCCATGGTCTCGCCGATTCCGACCATCAATCCCGTTTTTGATACCATGCCCGGAGCAAAGCGCTTCACGTTGCTCAGCAGGTCGAGTGTGCGCTGGTATCGCGCGCCGGAACGCACCGCGCGGTAGAGCCGCGGCACCGTTTCCGTGTTGTGGTTCAGCACTTCCGGCCTGGCGTCCAGCACGATCTGCAGGCAATCTTCCCGGCCCTGGAAATCGGGGATCAGCACTTCCACCTGGCAGCCAGGCGCCTGCCGCCGGATCTCGCGGATGGTCTCAGCAAAAATCTTTGCCCCGCCCACGTTGTCGTCGTCGCGGTTTACGCTGGTGATTACCGCATGCTTCAGGCCGAGTGTGGCCACGGCTTCCGCTACCCGGCGCGGCTCGTCCCAGTCCAGCGGCTCGGGCTTACCTTTCGGCACTGCGCAGAAGCCGCACCGCCGCGTGCAGAGATTGCCGAGCAGCATGAAGGTGGCAGTCTTATGGTTCCAGCACTCGCCGATATTGGGGCACTGCGCCGACTCGCATACAGTGTGCAACTGCAACGTCCGCGCCAGCCGCTTCAGATCGTGGTAGTTGTCGCCGATGGGTGCGCGTGCCCGCAGCCATTCCGGCTTGGGCTGCGGCCGTCGTGGGGCAAGATCGATCTGTACGAGTTCAGCAGGGCTGGCCATGTGGGAATAACTCTCTATTGTACGATGTCCTGCCCCTCGGCTTCGCTTCACAAACTGAAGTAACTTTGGCCGCCGAGCAGCTTGCTCGTATCATGCAGCCCGAGGTAATGCGCGTTGCGTGAACTGTGGCAAACCTTTGTTGCGCGGATCTGTTCCTGGCATGCTCCTCTGGGACGGTATTCCCCGTTTGTCGCATCGCTGCTGTTTGCGGGCTGCGCGTTCATCCACTCCACTCTGTTCCGGCTGCTGGGCTATACCGTAGCCAGTATTCTTGTTTTTCTAATCGCGGTTGACCTGGCCAACTCGCTGCTGGAACGCGAACCTGTCGCGGTAGAGCGTGAGCGTAATAAGCGCCTCAAATACATTCCCGTGAGCTGGCCTCAGTTCGCGCTCACCGGTGTTCTCGCCACCCTTTACACCTGGTTTGTCTTCGTCGGCCTCGGCCCGTGGACGCCATGGATCTTTGCCCTTCTCGCCTATCCACTCTCCTGCCTCGTGGCCTGGCGCAACGTGCGCCTCTGGTATCAGCAGGGCATCGACTACGAGGAGGTGCTGAAGGAAGAAGAAGAACTACAACGGGTACTTCAGCTTCGCGCGAATGCTCATTCAGACGTGATCCCCGGCCAGCCACTGCCCTGATATTCTCGCAATTTTCTCAAGATCGTTGGTTGGCACAGTGAGGTGAGCCGCAATGAGCACAGAGGCTGGCTGCTGCTCGTCGAACGTGTGGCACATAGCCTGCCCTGAGCAACTGAGCTTAGCGAAGGAGCCGAATGGGCCCCCTCGCCTGTGAGTTTTTCCTTTGCCCTGCAGCGTTGCTATGAGAAAGACTTATCCCAATCGAGAATCCATCCTGGACCCGCGCCAGCTAGACCTCCACACCCGACCGAAACCTCAGCGCGCGGGTGAAGGACCTGCTCCGCTACCATTTCGCGTCAGCCAGATAAACTTTCGAGGAACCTTCTAATCCTGTGTGGCACAGAGCCTGCCCTGAGCGACTGAGCACAGCGAAGGAGCCGCTTGGGTCCGCGTAGAATCGCATTCGCGTTTCAGGATGTGCTTTACGAACAGCCACAGCCGAGGGCGGCTGTGCCACAACTCTTTTCAAACGAAGAACTCGGGTCTCCTGGCTACAACGTATGCAGATACGCCACCACGTCCTGAATCTCCTGCTCTGACATCTGGTTGCCGAAAGCCGGCATCATCGCCCGTCCGCGCACAATGGACTGGATCACATGCTCGTCCGTGGACGTGAGACCGCTCGGCAGGTAAGGTTTTTTGAACAGCCCCTTCAATCCAGGCCCTTTGTTGCCGTGCGTTGAGTACGCCGGATGGCAGCTCAGGCAATAGATTCTGAAAACGCGCCGGCCGCTTGATTGTTGTGCATTCAGCCCCAGCTCCGCATCGGACATTTTTTCCGGATCTTTTCCGCAGCCGATGCAGGCAGCCAGCAGCACCGTAATCCAAAACGCAAGTAGAACTATGGACGCCTTTCGCATGAAATGACTATTATGTCCGTAGCGCGGCCATTTGCAAAAGTTTGCCGCGCCTTCCACGCCATGCCGGTGAAGATCAAACGGGCTTATGACAAGCCTTCCCTTTCTGACGGCCAACGCGTCCTGGTTGACCGCCTCTGGCCGCGCGGAATGAAGAAAGAAGATGCCCGCATCGATCACTGGCTGAAACATCTGGCGCCTTCCGACACTCTGCGCAAGTGGTACCACTCTACCGACAATTGGGTAGTGTTCAAGAAGCGCTACTTCAAGGAACTCTGCACGCCCGAAGCCGGCGAGGACCTGAACACGCTCTACCAGTTAATGGACGATTCTGACGATGTCACCCTGATCTACTCGTCCAAAGACACGGAGCGCAACAATGCAGTCGCATTGAAAGAGCTACTGGACGGAATGAAGAAACCTCCATCGAGCAGCGGTCCGGCCAAAGCCGCTGCCGTGCCTGGCCGTGTGGCCAAACGCCGTCCGTCGTGATTCTCCGCCCCCTTGAAACTCCCGGGCCTCACAACTCCCACGAGTGGGTTTCCGCGTGGCGCGCGGTAGAACCCCTGCAGCGGATCCGCTATGAAACCTGCTGGATGATCACGCAGCCTTCGCACGCGGCTCTTGCCGGTGAGATTGCCGCAAAATTGGCCGGCCAGAATGTTCCTGAGCTCGAACCTGAACTCGTCCGCGCCATTGCCTTGCATGATGCCGGCTGGGGCATGCCCGACGCTCAGGCCGTAATGGCAAGCCGCTCCGTCCAACAGAGCCCGCCCAGGTCGTTCCTGCAGGTAGGCGTGCCGGAATTTCTCAGCTCATGGACTCGGTCAATTGATGTTGCCCTTTCCACTGCGCCGGCCGGCGGCTACATGGTCAGCAGGCATTTCTGGCGGCTCGCCGAACATCGCCTGAACACCGCGCAGGATTCCGCCGCAGATTGCGCTCGGCTCGAGCAGTTTCTCGACTTCGAAAACGAACGCCAGCAGAAGCTTGTATCAAAGCAGGCCCGAAGCGCGAAAGAACTCGAAGCCTTCACTGACGTCCTGCAGTTTTGCGATCTCATGTCCCTGTACCTGTGCTGTGGCAGCCGCGAGCAGGTGGAATTCCCGGAATACTTTGGAGTGAAGATCCGCGCAAGCCAGGAGCCGCAGGGCCTCCGGCTCAACCCTCCTCTACTCCCGTCCGGAACTCAGTTCACTGTCGCCGCGCTGAAACATCCCGCAACTAAAGGCGAATCGGGCAGGGAGATCAGTTTCGTACTTGTTTAGAACAAAAACCAAGTTGCTGTATTTTGGGTGACGTGTGGCACAGCGCGGCGAGCCGCAAGCGGTACAAACCCGCCACTGATTTAAGGTGTGGCACAGGCGCCCGCGCCTGTGCACCTGTCCCTCTGAATGCAGCCTTGGTGGAGAATACTTTCTCTTAATCGAGAATCCCATCCTGAACCCGCGCACTGAATTCTCGTTTGATCTCCAGCCACGGTTTATGCGCGCGGGTGAAGGAACTGCTCCGCCGCCGTCCGTGAGCTGAGAGGAACTTCCAAATCCTCGCCCACCAAAATTGTTCCGAAAAAGAAGGAAGTTAACGCTTAGTAGAACCACCCGCCCTCGGCTGTGCGCGAATCGCAAATTGTGAATTCGCTCTTTTCTCCAACGACGGAGGCGTGCTTTTGCTTGACCATTCCTACGTGGCTCTAACCATTTGTAAAAGAGACGGAAGCCCACAGGCGAGGACGCCTGTGCTACCGTGCGTAACTGAGCCGTAAGTTTGGAAACGGCTTGGAAATTATTGCTCGACGACGCGTTCAAATTAGTTGGCCGATCGCGATTCCCTGCCCATTGAACGGCCCATCTTCTTTACAATCTAAATAGTCTGATGGGTACCGCATCGAAACCCGCGCAAAAAGGCCGCGTCTTCCTCATGGACACAATGTCCTTCATTTTCCGCGCTTATCACGCCATGGCGCGGCAGAGGCCCATGTCCACCAAGACCGGTGTTCCTACCGCAGCCACTTATGTATTCGTGAACATGCTGCGCAAGCTGCGCGCCGACTTCAATCCTGAATACCTGGCCGCAGTCTTTGATGTCGCCGGTCCCACGTTTCGCGACGAGCAGGCCAAATCGGTGACCTCGGTCCGCAAGTTCGATATCAAAACCCAGACCTTCAAGGAAGTTGAGTATCACGGATACAAAGCGCAGCGTGCCGAGATGCCGCCCGACCTTGCCCAGCAGGTGCCCTATATCCGCCGCGCCCTGGAAGCGTATCGCATTCCTATTCTGGAGCAGCAGGGCTTTGAGGCCGACGACGTAATCGGGACCCTCGCGCGCAAGGCTGCCGCTGAGAGTTATGAGGTCTTTGTTGTCTCCAGCGACAAGGACATGCTGCAACTGGTCAATGACAAAATCTGCGTCCTCAATCCGCCCAAAGACAACTTGGTCTGTGATGCGCCGAAGGTGGAAGAAATCCTGGGAGTGCGCCCGCAGCAGGTCATTGATGTGATGGCCCTGCGCGGCGACTCGATTGACAACATCCCCGGCGCGCCGGGAATCGGCGACAAAGGGTCGGTCGAGATCATCAAGCGCTTCGGGACGCTCGAAAGCGCACTCGACCACGCTGCCGAAGTCGAGCGCAAAACCTATCGCGAGTCGCTGCAAAACAACCGCGACACCATTCTGTGGAGCAAGCAACTGGTCACTATCGACCAGAATGTCGCCATCGACCTGCACCTCGACAAGATGGTTGCCGGCGATCCGGACACTGAAGCTCTACGCAAGCTGTTCAGCGAACTCGAGTTCACCACTTTGCTCAAGGAGCTGGTGCAAGGCATAGAGGTCAAAGAGACGGACTATCGCGAGTTGAAATCAGTAAAAGAGCTGCGTGCTCTCGCCAACTCAAATTCGACGATGGCACTGGCTTTTGAATTCGCGTTCACGCAACCGGCGGCTGAGGACGCCGACGAAGAACCCGCCGAACAGCCATCCGGCACTCTCGCTTTCCCGGCGCAAGCTTCGCTTCTGGAAAGCACACCGGAGAAGTCTCCGCTCAAGCTGGCCCTCTCGCCGGAGCCGGGCAAGGCATTCACCGCTGTGCTGGATGGAAACGAGCTCACCGAAGAGCTTCGGCAATTGCTGAGCGACAGCAAAATCCCAAAATCCGTTCATGATTACAAGGCAGCCATCCATGAGCTGAAGCAACACAGTGTGGAACTCGCGGGCGTGCGCGATGAACCAATGCTCTATTCCTACCTGGTGAATCCCACCTATCCGAAGCATTCGCTTGCCGAGATCGGCGTGCGCAGCTTCAACCTCAAGCTCTCGGATTCACTGGCCGAAGCCGCCGACGTGACCGGCCGTATCGCTTCCGCCCTGCGCAAGGAGGTGGAAGACTGTGGTCTCATGCAGGTCTATGAAGAGATTGACCTGCCGTTAGTTCCGGTGCTGGCTCGGATGGAAGAAGCAGGCGTGAAGATTGACACGGCCATGCTGAGCAAGCTCTCCGCGCACCTTGAGAAAGAATGCGACTCCAAGGCGCGCGAGATTCACCAGAAATCCGGGCACGAGTTCAACATCAATTCTCCCAAACAGCTTGGCGACGTGCTGTTCAACAAGCTCAACCTGCCTAAACCGGTGAAATACGGAAAAGGCAAGACCATCTCGACTGCGGTGGACGTGCTGGAAGAGCTCTCTGCTGAACACGAAGTACCGCGTCTCGTGCTCGATTATCGCCAGCTCTCTAAACTCAAGAGCACATACGTTGACACCTTGCCGCTGCTGCTAAATCCTGTCTCGCGGCGGTTGCACACCACATTTAATCAAACGGGCACTGCCACCGGGCGCCTTTCGTCTATTAATCCCAACTTGCAGAACATTCCCATCCGTAGCGAACTGGGCCGCGAGATCCGCGCCGCCTTTATCGCCGAGCCTGGGCACATGTTGCTCTCGGCTGACTACTCGCAGATCGAACTCAGATTATTGGCGCACTTCTCTGAAGACCCTCTGCTGGTCGAAGCCTTCCGCCGCAACGATGACATCCACACGCTCACGGCCGCCCAGGTCTTCGGCGTGCCGCCGCTGATGATCAACGCCGAACACCGCCGCCGGGCCAAGGCAGTAAATTTTGGCATTGTGTACGGGCTCTCACCTTTTGGTCTGTCGCAGCAGCTCGGCATCGAGCAGAGCGAGGCCAAACAGTTCATTGATGCCTATTTTGAGAAATATAAGGGCGTGCGGACCTTCATTGATCGGGTGCTGGCAGAAACGCGGCGCGAGCAGAAGGTTAAGACGCTCTTCGGCCGCACCCGTCCGATCCCCGACATCAACAGCAAGAACTTCAATATGCGCGGCTTCGCCGAGCGCACCGCCGTCAACACTCCTCTGCAAGGCACGGCGGCCGACCTGATCAAGCTTGCTATGATCCGGATCGACCATGAGCTTGCCGCGCGCAAACTTAAATCCCGCATGCTGCTGCAGGTCCACGATGAGTTGGTCTTTGAAGTGCCGCAAGCCGAGGTGGAAACCATGCGCGAACTCGTCTGCGACCGCATGGAAAATGTCCATTCGCTTAAAGTGCCGTTGAAAGTAGAGATAGGCGTGGGACCAAACTGGCGGGACGTGGATTAGATCTTACTGTTCAGCGTGAGTCTGGCGTGCGGCTGCCTCGCGCAACAGCCGGCGATCGCGAATCGTGCGAATCCGCCACGCTCTCACGTAAGGCTTCAGAATCACTCTATATCCTGCTTTCCCGACGATCACCAGCAAGAACGGGATCCCCACAAAGATACAGACATAGCCAATTGCGGCAGCAGTCCAGGCGGCGGCCCCAAATGCAGGCCCCAGGATGCGGCCCGAGTTCGGAAGGATTGCAACCAGAATGGCACCGATCACCAGCGGCACGCCGATCCGCCGCACCCAGATATGCAGGGAGGAATCCACGCGCGGACTATCTCACATCTCTTGCTGAGTTGCAATTTGGAGCTGTGCCTCATTCTGCTGATGTTCGTCTGACTGGGTTAGCGTTTCTCTTCGCGCCGTTAAGCCGCGCGAGTGGCTGCCGGACCACTCGGGCAGCAGGTTAGCGCGCGGGCGCAGCAGGTTAGCGCTCTTCCTCGCCATCCAACCTGAGAAATAGCTACTTCGTAGTAGAATCTCCACGCTCCGTACCGAAACGGGAAAGCTATGCACCCGCCCATCATCGCCATGTTCCTCGAAAGCTCTCGCACCGGGGTCGCGATGTGCACCGCGGGCGGCGTGGTTTTGCTGATCGGAGCATGGGCGGCAAAAAAAGATATCGCCGAGGCCCGTGGCCTGGACAAGATCGTAGCCTTGAAGAATGTGTGTTTTGCTGCGCCGCTGGCGGTCTTTGGCGCGTTGCATCTCTTCGGCCCGCAATTCGTCAAAGACCTGGTGCCGCCATACATGCCAGGCCGCATGTTCTGGGTTTATTTCGTTGGCTGCGCATTGATCGCCGCGTCTCTCAGCATCGCCACCAGGATTGCTGTGC
>Ga0207707_10001070_pt1 | contig 26268 bp, 19 predicted proteins | sample KBSC83BmetaG_FD_184336 | JGI IMG/M metagenome (GOLD analysis project Ga0207707, IMG submission 184336) | Corn rhizosphere microbial communities from Kellogg Biological Station, Michigan, USA - KBS C8-3B metaG (SPAdes) (version 2) | ecosystem: Host-associated > Plants > Roots > Rhizosphere ... | reverse complement strand
CGTCTCGACACTGGCGCGGATGGCGGAATTGCGCGTTGTCTGCGGATCGGTCTTGACGCTCCAATTGCCGGAGGACGCCGCCATATGCGCGACCGCCAAGCGGAACGCGACGCTGGGATTAGCGATTAGTGCCAGCCGCACAGCCGCGTGCCGGTGCAGATCGATGTAGTTCGCCAAGGCTTGCGTCATCACCGGCCCACCCGTCGCTGCGTGTGACTTTGTCTCGCCCTTTTCCGCCTCCCGTTCGCTCTGCTTGGCGAGCTTCTTCGCCTCCTTCTGCGTGAGAAAGCCTTCGAAGGTTTCGACATGGCCATCATGGGCGGTTGCGATGAACACCTTGCCGCCCTTCTTCTTGGGCACCTTCACATGCTCGTATTGGGCGAAGCGCTCTCCCATTTCGAGGATCGTAACCTCGCCCCAGCCCGATTTCATGAGCGCCTCGCGCTTGTCCGCGATGGCGCGGTTCTGCAACGCCCAGAACAGATCTGCATCCGCGAAGTAGCTGTCCTCGCCAAACAAATCCTCCACGATCTGCCCCGTGTAATCGGTCAGTCTGAACAGCGCATGGCTGGTGGCGATCTGCTGTCCGCCGAACAGCCATTGCTTCAACTGATAGCCGCGCGGCGCGTGTTGGTGCGGATCGTTGAACAGCCGCAGCCATTTGCGCTGCTGCGTCGGGGAGGCCATCGTCAGATGGCGCACCGTCTCGTCGTCGATTTCCTCCGTGCGATAGGCTTCACGGATGGCAGGTAAGAGGTTGCCGAGCGCCAGACGCTGGTTCACCTGCGTCTTGGTGAGGCCGAAGGTGGCGGCGATGCCATCCACGGTGCGGCCTTCCTTGATGAGGCGCACGAAGGTTTCGTATTCGCGCATGGGATCGGGATCGCGGCGGGCGACGTTCTCCAGCAGCGACAGTTCCATCGCTTCGGCGTCGTCGCCCTCCTCCATGATGGCGCAAGGCGGATCGTCTACTTCGCCCAGCTTCTCCTTCTTGGCCTTGAGCGAGAACCAGCGCCGCCGTCCGGCGACGACGCCGAACTTGCCGTCCTCGGGCCGCACGATAAGAGGCTGCAAGACGCCCTTAGTCAGGACCGAGGGCAGGATGTCGGAGACATCCGGCGCGGGATCGCGATGGCGCATGTTGGTGTTGGAGATTTTGAGCTTGGAAAACGGAATGTGTTCGAGTTGCATGATGGTCTGTCCTTCTTACGGAGGATGGACCGGCTTCGCCCGTCAGTTTTCGAGACCTAAGCGAGCGAAGCCGGGTCGGTGCGGGATGCACCTATCCGGCCACGTCCGTGGCAGGAATTTCGCTCTCGGTTGGATGCTGGAAGGCGAGGATGAAGTCGCTGGCCATGCTGGCTTGGCTCGCGGCATGAAAGATCGCGCGCGCATCCTCTCTGAGGATTTGCAGCCAGTGATCCAGATAGCCCGCATGGCGGATTTGCGGGACGATATTCAGATGCGCGCACAGAAAGGCGCTGGTCAGTTCGGCAATCAGTTCCTCGCGCGCATAGGCCGAGGAGCCGAAACGATGCTGCAGATCGCGATTGAGCCGCAAGGGATGCGCCGTCCAGTGGCCGAGTTCGTGCAGCGCGGTGCAGTAATAGTCGGGCTGGCTGAGAAACGTCTCGCGATAGGGCAGCCGGATGAAATCTTCGCCCTGATGGTAAAAGGCTTCGCCGCCGCCTTCGACAAAGCGCGCGCCGGTTGCCGCGATCAGGGCTTCGGCGTCGGGCTGCTTCTCATGATCGGAAACGGGTGCGGAGCGCGGCGGCATAATGTGCGCGGGCAAGCCCTCGCATTGTTCGACGTTGAAAACGACAAAGCGCTTGAGGAAGGGAACGACGTTCGGTGCATCGCCGCTTTCGGCGCTGCGTTCGCGTTCGGCTTTGGGAACGAACTTGTCGGCATGACAGATGGTCGTGCCCTTCTCGCCGCGCCGCACGTGACCACCAAGATTCAGCGCCTGGCGAAAGGTCAGCCACTCCTGCGCCGCGAACCCACGCGTCAGAACGGCATCCCAGAGAATAAGAACGTTGATCCCCGTATAGAATTTGCGCGATGCGGCGCTGCGCGGCATGCCGAGCGGGGCGCTGTTGGCTTTCCACGGTTTGACCCATGGCACGGAGCCTTTCTCCAGTTCGCGAACGATGCTGTCGGTGACGTCCCGATAAAGATTGGCGCGGGGTGCGCCGCTGCTCTGCTGCTGGGAAGTGGTTTGCATCGGTTGCCTCCGGCTCAGACCTCCCGCCCGCAATTCCCCGAAGCGGGGGTGGGCGGCGTCTTCGACCGGAGAGGCCCGCCGTCAGAGGCAGGGCGCATCCGAAGGACCGGAGCAAAGCGAAGGACTGAGCGAAGCGAAGTTGCGGCGTGCCGCGGCGGGCCTAGAAGGGAGCGCCGCCCACAACCGCGATGGGGAATTGCAAACCGACAACGTCATCGGCCGACAGGCCGGTGGCCGAAAGGGGCGTTGCGGGGCGGAACCCCGCTAGAAGGGGGTGCGGCCGAGACCACTCGGGCTCGGCCCAGGGGGAAAGCTTTCCCCCAAAAGCGCCGCTCAATGACCGGTACGCAAGAAACTCATCGGGTCTTCCGGTCTGGACGAACCAATTCTACGTGGCTGACTCCGAGCGCTGACGAAAGCTCAAACAGCGTTACGACAGTGGGGTTGCGTCGACCGCGTTCGAGATCGCTTATGTATTGCTGGCTAAATCCTGATCTCTCAGCAAATTGCTCCTGCGTCAGATCCTTTTCCTGACGGATACGCCGAACATTTCTTCCCACCAATGCGCGCATGTCCATGCGCGACAGGTCAACCCATTACATAGTTTGAGTTTATCAACTATAGTATGTTTTCTGCTTAATAGCTTGAGACTCAAGATGGCAGTGAACCTGGATGAAGCCCCCTGGTCCGACCATGTGACGGACTACGACCGGGCACATTTCGACATCTATCTGAGGCTGCTGGATGCCACGGCACAGGGCGCTGACGAGGATGAGATTATCCGCATTGTGCTCGAGATCGATCCAGTCGATGAACCGGACCGTGCGCGCAAAATGTTCGACAGTCATCTCAAGCGTGCGCGTTGGATGACCGAGATTGGTTATCGAGACCTATTGCACAGCTAGCGCAGAAACATCTGGTAGCCGCCGTTCAGCAAGACCAGACCGCGGCTGATCGCCCGGCGAACGACGTCGCGCATATGTTCGCCGGGATCGGACCAGTCGCGTGCAACCCGCGCTCCGCCGAACATAGCCATCGCGATTTCGCGATGGGAAATACCTGCTAGGTGACCATCCAACGCCATCAAGACACGTTCGGTGCGCCTGGCATAGATATGCGGCACGAAGCATTTGATCGGCAGGGCACCGTTTGTGCGCAGCTTACGAAAACACTCCAATAGACGGATCTGGGTATTCGAGTGATCCTCCGACACCGCTGTGTCGACAAACAGCGTTACCGGCTCATCGATCCGAACACCGGAGACATTTAGCTGCAGGCTGTGCATGCCGTCTCGCAAGAGAAGGTGCTGGGTTCCGTCGGACGCCAAGAAGAGGGTTTTCTCGGCGGCAATGAATTCCAGATCGAGAATATGTCCGCGGAAGCCCGCTTTTGGCGGCAGGGCAACAACGTCCAGGACGCGGTTCGTTACCGCTGGATTCCAGACGACCGACGCAGCGGTTGCATCCGCGTCCGGCGAAGATGCCCAAAGATAAGGTGACGAAATGCCATGCTCGGCCTCGACGATCTTGAGACCATAGTTGCCCTGCGCTTCTTTCCAGGCCGGTCTGAGCGCAGACCAAGCCTCGGAGATCTTGGGATTTCGGCGGATGAACTCCCAGGCGCATCCCAGTCCCGACAGCTTAGAGACATGGGCATAGGATTGGCGCCAATCGGTCTTGTGCGCAGAAGCCGCTCCCGACATGCAATATCCTTTCTACTTTGCCAGCACTCGCAGAGCTGGAGTCTTCAGGCTGCGACCTGCATCACAGGCATCCACAAGACCGGACCGCGCAGACGCCCACCCGCGCGCAACCGTTCCAACGCGGCGAAGGAGATCTCGAGATAGCCCGCCACGGCTCTGGTGTTGCCGATAGGCCGAGGCTCGCCAATGCGCTTCAACGGCCACTGGGCGCGGCGCAGAATTCGCTCGAGGCGCATGTCGGTCACCGTCACGATGCTGGAGAGCTTTTGGGAAAGTCCGAACTCGACCATGCCGGCGAACATTTCATAGGTTGAACGCGCGACCGCCTTGGCTCCTTGTTCGATATGCGCCTGCTCCAAGGCGAACCTGCTGCTCTCCCAGATGTCCGCTGCGGAGGGGGCTTTTTGCCCATCCATGAGTGCAGGAAACGTGTCGCGCAACATGGTCGGGCCGAGCGACGGAAGGAGGCGAACACAGCCGCTGATCGTGCCCATCGTGCAAAGCAGAAGATAGGTCGGCCTCAGCGTATCGAAGCTGTCGGCTTCCATGCCCGCCACAGTCTCCACATCCCACGCCAGACGTTCCTTGAACACGCGGTGGCGCAAGGCGTGCATCTGGGCGAGTTCGTCGTCGAAATCGCAACGCCGGTCGGACGTAATCAGAAGAAGCATGGTCGTTCCTCTTCGCCAGATGTGACGAAGAAGATGACCGATCGAGCCTTTGCGTCAGCCTAGCAAACTGGAGAGGGACTGCGGTGGGAACGCTATCGGGTCAAATACGTTTGCGCGTCCAAAAATGCGATGGCCTGCCGGGTGGTCGTTACATTGAGCTTGGCACGAACACGGCCGAGATGAAATCTGACTGTGGCGTCACTGATGCCAAGAATCTTGGCCGTCGCCCAGGCGCTCTTGCCCCGTGCCGCCCAAACCAAACATTCGAATTCGCGGGGGCTGAGCTCCCTTCCGCCGATGGTGCGCGTCTGCCAGAGCCTGCGACAGGCATGATAGTGCAACGAGGCCGCCATGAGCTGCAGTGCCCGTGCGTTCTTACGTATGGAGCGGATGAAGCTCGTCCTGCGTTCGCTGCTCGCGAACGTCACCGCGGCGATAGACCCGCATCCATCGCGCAGCGGAATGGTGAAACCGCATCGAATCCCGAAGCCGGATGCCTCTTCGAAGAACGCTCTTTGCCGGCCGTCCAGATCGAACCCACCCGCATCTTGCCCCCATTCGAATGGCTCCACGCTCCGACAGACGGCGTAAATTACCGGATCCAAAGTCTCGTAGTGCGATTTGAGATAATGATCCGTCCAATGGACGGGGTAGTTTGAGATAAGATTTACGGTGCCCTTTGCGCGCGTGGGCATACATGCATACGCAAAGCACGGCAAATCGAAAGCGGCAGTACCGAGTTCCATCGTCCTTCGAAACGAGTCCGCATTGCCACTTTCGTTGAGCTGCTCGACGAATTTCCGAAAAATCTGGTGCATTGGCATGGTCGACTACCGACAGTGCATGTGCCGCCCCGAACATCTGCCGATCGCCGTTACCTCCTGTCGGGACACGGCAATCTCAACTCGCACACCTTCTTGCCGGCAACGCTCCGGAGATTCACGGCGACATCGCCTCTTGCGCGAGCTTCTGCTGCAGAACCTTGCGAAAGCGATAGACTGCTGCGTCGGCCTGGATTGCCATCGGCTGAAAGTCGCCGGCAAGCGTTAGCGATCGGTGCTGTGCCTCGATCATCGCTTTATCCTCGTGGAAAGCTTTCAAAATGCTTTGATGAATAGACTCCGTGACCGCGGGATCGTCGATCGAAAAATTATGACAATGCGCGAAGAAATAGTGGGTGGAATTTTCCGTTTCCGGCGTCAATGCCTGGCATCCCCGGAACGCGAAACTTCCTTTGCGTTCGCCTGTCTCGAGATCCGTTCCTTCTGGTGCGCTGCCTGAGTCCATGAGAAGCACCGAGGGCAGCACGAAATCGTAGATGTTCCACCGGTCCACCCTGGACGACAGTGAGGACACCTTTGCCAAATAGGGCGGCGGCTCGACGCCGCGCACGTAACGAGTAACCCTCACCCCGTTATCGAGCGGCGCATATTTGACCGGTGCCCGTGCGAAATCGTCGGAGCCGCCCAACGTGTCGCCATGCAGAAATGGAAGATGCGAAAAATCCAACAGATTGTCGGCGATCATCAAATAATTGACGGCGTAATGCATATAATCCGGCTTGTAGCGCCACTCCGGATGCCTAAGCCAGTGCGTATCGGGTATGGCGTCGGGATCGGCGAGAGACGGCTCGCCCATCCACACCCAAATCCATCTATCGCGCTCGATTGTCGGGATCGTCTGAATTCGCGCGGTTTCGGGAATGCGTTCTTGACCCGGAATGTCCACACAGACGCCGTCGCGATCGAATTTGAGTCCGTGATATCCGCAACGAATTGCATCGCCTTCGCGTCGCCCCATCGACAAAGGCGCTCCGCGATGACAGCAGCGATCCACAAAAGCGATAATCGTTCCGGCGCGATCGCGCCAGAAGAGCAGTGGAGTGCCTGCAACGGTTCGCGCAAAGAACCCGCTGGCAGGTACTTCGAAATCCCACGCGGCCACATACCAGCAGTTTTTCAGGAAAGACATCGAGCGCTCCCTTTTTGTGCGTCGTCGTCCCGCGTTTCGATGGCGGCAAACTCTTGAAAGTCGGCGATAAGAGCTGGGACCGCGGCATTCACGATCTTCTCGCCGGCTTCGACGCTCGCCTGCGACGGATCGGAGCCGATGCGGCCGTCGGGGAAGCGGCGGCGGTAGTCTTCGGCGTCGAGGATCGGGCCGTTGGGGGCGATCTTGGGCGACATGTCCACGCGCTTCACAGCTTCGGGATAGCCGAAATAGGTGACGGAGACTTCGGATGGCGTGGCGTGGCTGCCCTCGCCCACCGGGAAAAGCTGGCGACACACATCGTTCACGCCGGACAATTCCCACCAGTTGCGCAACATGCAGCGCAGCGGCGGCTGGTTGGAGCCGGAGCGGTCGCCAGAATCCCGAAAAGTAACGCCGTGATAGATCTCCGAGAACGCGGCGTTGATGGTGTTGATGTTGCCGCCATGGCCGTTCAGCCAATAGATGCGTTCGAAACCGTGGCGGCGCAGGCTCTGCGTCCAGTCCATCATCGCCGCGATCATGGTGGAAGGGCGCAAGGTGATCGTGCCGGAGAACGCCATGTGATGCTGTGCCTGCCCGACATTGAACGTGGGCCCGACCAGAATGCCGCTCTCATCGCCCGCGCGCTTGGCGATGATCTCCGGGCACAAGGCGTCGGTGCCGAGCAACCCGTTCGGCCCGTGCTGTTCCGTCGAGCCGATGGGAATGAGGATGGCCTTCGACGTCTCCAGATATTTGTCGATTTCCGGCCAGGAGGAGAGATGGAGTTGCACTAAGTCCTCGATTCAAAGACGGCGTAAGCCAGATCTCGTGCCGCCTATCTCCCGCACCCAATTCAGGGTGCGTGCTCCAAACTTGGCCTCAAACCACCCTTTGGCTTTTGGCCGGAAGCCACACGCAAAAAATGAGGAAGCGCACCTCTACAGGCCAAGGGGGAAACTCGCGCGGAGATTTGAGCGGCATTGGTTGCCTCTGCGCTTCCTCAAGCCTTCCACATCGGGAAAGCCTCGATGAACGTATCCAAATGATGTGGTCAAAAGCAAGAAAAAAATTCCATATTGGAAATATTATGCAGATATGGAATTATCCAGGAGGGCGAGTATCGGCACCGGCGCTGCGCGGTGTCTCGACTGACGACGACCCGCATGGGGATGGAGTGACGACTTATGACCGTCTTGAGAATTCTAGCCGGCCCTTTCAGCTTTGTAGGGAAAATGGAGACCGCGTTGGCGCCCCGTACCTGCGCATATTTTGAAACGCTTCTGCCTTACAGCGAGAAGATTATTCACGTGCGCTGGAGCGGCGAAGGATGCTGGATTCCACTGGGCGACACGGCATTGGATTTTCCGGTCGAAAATGCGACCAGCTATCCGGCACCGGGCCAGTTCATTTTTTATCCCGGGGGCTTCAGCGAGACCGAAATATTGCTGGCCTACGGCGGCGTGCGGTTTGCTAGCAAGCTCGGCCAATTGGCCGGAAATCACTTTCTAACCATCACCGAAGGTTTGGATCATCTACCCAAGTTAGGCCGTTTGGCACTTTGGCAAGGTGCGCAGGATATTCGTTTCGAACGAGCCTGACGGACGCGCGATCGGTCGGCGAGGGGAGCACTGTGTGCGCTTGCATCCGGCTCACCAAGCCCAAATCCAATCGCCCGCCGCCGACCGGCAGCCGCCGTCTTTATAGCCCTTCCAGGCTCGGCCGCGAATCGCGCGTCCGGTTGGGGCACCTGTGGCTTTGCCATCATCGACGGCTACCCCGCCATTCACCAGCACGGTGCGGACACCCGTGGCAAGCTGCTGTGCGTCGGTGTAGGTCGCATGATCTTGGATCGTGGCCGGATTGAACACCACCACATCGGCGAAGTAGCCCGCCTTCAGCAATCCGCGATCTTTCAAGGACAAGTTCGCCGCCGGCAGCGCCGAGAGACGATGGATCGCGTCCGGAAGGGTCACAAGCTTTTCGTCGCGAACATATTTCGCCAAGATTTTGGCAAATGTGCCGTAACTCCGGGGATGCTCCATCGATTTCAGAAATACCCCTTCGGGTGCCGCAGCGGTTCCATCGGACGCAAAGCTCATCCAGGGCTGAACGACTTCTTTGCGCAAATTGTCTTCGGACATCAGCGTGTAGGCCACGCCGATGCGGCTGCCATCTTCGATCACCAGATCGATAACCGTGTCTTCCGGGCTTTCCCCGCGTAGTTTGGCGACTTCGGCCAGCGTCTTTCCGGCAAGCGGTTTGAGCTTGGGGTTCTTGAAACCCAAGAGCAGCGTGCCATCCGGGCCGGCGAAGGCGAGCGCGCTTTCGTAATCGGGATTTTTCATCGCCGCGACCAGGCGCGCGCGAACCTTGGGATCCTTCATCCGCGCAATCCACGCGTCCAGCCCCCCATCCAGAACCCAATGCGGCATGGAGGCATCGAATCCCGTCGCTGCGGCCGTGTAAGGATACATGTCCGCGGTGATGCGGATCCCAGAGGCCCGTGCCGTCTCGATCTTGGAAAGAACCGGGTCAAGTTTGGACCAATTGGCTTTGCCGGCGATTTTGAGGTGATAGATCTCGGCCGGCGCGCCCGACGCCTTGGCGATCTCGATGGTTTCGTCGAGCGCGCCCAGAATGTCGTCGCCCTCGCTGCGCATATGGGTGATGTAGATGCCGCCGCATTTGCCCGCTTCCGTCGCCAGCGCCGCCAACTCCGGTGTCTTCGCGAAGGTTCCAGGCGCATAGATGAGCGCCGACGACACGCCAAGCGCCCCGTCCAACATGGCTTGCCGCACGAGCGCACGCATTTGATCCAACTGCGACGGCGTTGGCTGAACATCGTCATCGCCCAGCACATTTTCTCGAACCGTAGCAGCGCCGACCATAGAGGCGATGTTCGGTGAAATGCCCTTGTGAACGAGAAGGTCGAAATAGCCTCCCAGACTGCGCCAGCTGATCGGATATTTGATGTCGCCCTGATGCGCTTGTTCCTGCGCCGCCATGGCATCGGACAAGGGCCCCATGGAGGTCCCTTCACCGGTCACCTCCAAGGTCACGCCCTGCAACAGATCGCTCTCGCCGCGCCCATCCACCAGCAGACTTTGCTCGGCTCCGCTCAGCATGTTGACGAAGCCCGGAGAGACGGCTTCGCCGCGCGCATCGATCACCCGCTTGGCGGCGAACGTCTTGTGCGGACCCACATAAGAAATCCTGTCGCCGTCGATGACGACGTCACCGACATACGGCGCACCGCCCGTGCCGTCATAGACGGTCCCGCCTCGGATGAGGACATCGTGTGTCTTCGGCGCTAGATGCGGCGCAGCCGCCCCTGCAAGGAGCGCCGCTGTGAGCGAACCGATGAGATAGATATTCATGCGTTAACCTCGATGACACCCGGACGATGGGGAAGCGGCGGTTCGATTCGACAAGAAACCAAACTTGCCATAACTGCAATATAGTGGCAACAAGGACAGTATATTGCCAATATGGCAATATTGCCGGAATCGCCTGAGCCATGCCGGCGGGATGCAAGCGCAGAGGACGTTTTGGACATGAAACCACCCCATCTCTCTTCTTTTGTGGAAGCCGGATCGCTTGTCTTTCTGTCCGGCCAGCTGGCCTTTGACCGGAGCGGACGGATCTCGCAGGCCGGCATTGCCGAGCAGACGTCCCAGGTTCTGGAAAACATCGACCATGTTCTCGCCGAGCTCGGGCTCAACCGCAGAAACGTCATCAAGACCACCGTCTGGCTGAAACCGGCGACCGACTTCGTCGCCTTTAACGAGAGCTACGCCGCATACTTCGGACCGCATTGTCCGGCACGCTCCACCGTCTATGCCGATCTGATGCTGCCGGCCGCGCTGGTCGAGATCGAAGCGATCGCATTCCGGTCGTGAGCGAGCATCGCATCGAGACCGCCGGGCTCAGTGTCGCCCGCGAATTGTTCGAATTCATCGCCGACGAAGCACTACCGGAAACGGGCGTGGACGCCGATTCCTGGTGGCGCGGGTTCGCACACTTGCTCCACACGTTTACGCCGCGCATTCGGGCGCTCTTGGCGCGCCGCGATGTGTTGCAGGCCGCGCTCGACAAATGGAGCATCGCCCGGAAGAAAGGCAGTCCCAACGATCACTTTATTAAAACCCAGCGGCATTTTCTCACCGATATCGGTTATCTCGTTCCCGAGGGACCGGACTTCACCATCGGGACTCGTTATGTGGATCGGGAGGTGTCGAGCATCGCCGGCCCGCAACTGGTCGTCCCGCTGTCGAACATCCGCTATGCGCTCAACGCGGTGAACGCGCGTTGGGGCAGTCTCTATGATGCGCTTTACGGCACGGATGCCATCGACGAGAGCGGCGGCTTGGCGCGCAGCGGACATTACAATCCCCAGCGCGGCGCAAAGGTTATCGAACGCGGGCGTGCCCTGCTGGATCTGTGTGCGCCTCTGACCCAAGGTTCTCACAGCTATGCCACCGCGTACGCTGTTCGCTCCGGCCGTCTGGAAGTGGCAATCGGCGATGGCGTCGCAGCTTTGCTGAGGGATCCGTTGGCGTTTGCCGGCTATCGTGGGGCAGCCGAAGCGCCCAGCGAGGTGCTTTTCCGGCACAATAATCTGCACGTAGAAGTCGTTATCGACCGCACGAGCCCCATCGGGTCGAGCGACGCTGCGGGTATCGCCGACATTCTGATGGAGGCTGCCCTCACCACCATCTTGGATTTGGAGGACTCGGTAGCGGCGGTCGATGCGCGCGAAAAAGTTGCGCTCTATCGAAACATGTTGGGATTGGTGCGCGGCCATTTGATCGCGCGGTTCGCCAAGGCCGGACGTTTCGTGGAACGGACCTTGGCGCCGGATCGCGTCTACACGGCGCCTTCGGGAGACGACCTTACTCTCTCCGGTCGCAGCCTCATGTTTTTCCGCAATGTCGGTCATCTCATGACCACAGACGCCGTCCGGTTGCTGGATGGCACCGAAGCGCCGGAAGGTATTGTCGACGGCGCGATCACCGCCTTGATCGGGCATCACGAACGCAGGGGCCTCGGCCGCTATCGCAACAGTCGAACCGGCTCCATCTATATCGTGAAACCAAAGATGCACGGGCCTGAAGAAGCCGCCTTTGCCAACGACCTCTTCGATGCTTTCGAGGATCTTTGCGGTCATCCGCGTCACACCCTGAAAATCGGGCTGATGGACGAAGAGCGCCGCACAAGCCTTAACCTCAAGGAATGCATCCGCGCGGTGAAGAACCGTATCGTCTTCATAAACACGGGGTTCCTCGACCGCACCGGCGATGAAATTCATTCGGCGATGCGGCTGGGACCGGTGGTGCGAAAATCCTCCATGAAATTCGAGCGCTGGTTTTCCGCTTATGAAGAGAACAACGTCGCACAAGGTTTGGCGACCGGCTTCCGGGGCCGTGCCCAGATCGGTAAGGGCATGTGGGCGATGCCCGACAAAATGGCGGACATGCTAGCGAGCAAGGACGCGCAGTTGCAGGCCGGCGCCAGTGCGACCTGGGTACCTTCGCCCACCGCTGCTACCCTGCACGCTTTGCATTTTCATCAGATCGATGTCCTCGAACGGCAAGCCGAGCTCGGCACCCGCCGAAAGGATCGCCGCGACGATCTCTTGTCAGTCCCGCTGGCGGATCCGCACAATTGGTCGGACGCCGACATTCGCGAGGAAATCGAGAACAACTGTCAAAGCATACTGGGCTATGTCGTTCGTTGGATCGACCAGGGGATCGGCTGTTCCAAAGTCCCCGACATTCATAATGTCGGCTTGATGGAGGATCGCGCGACCCTCAGAATATCGAGTCAGATGCTTACCAATTGGCTTTTACACGGTGTCTGCACGGCCAAACAGGTCGTCGACTCCATGACCCGGATGGCCGCTATTGTCGATGCGCAAAACAAGGACGATCCTGCTTACATGCCGATGTCGCCCGCGCTCAAATCGAATATCGCGTTTCAGACTGCGCTGGATCTTGTTTTCAAGGGTACCGACCAGCCTAACGGTTATACCGAGCCCTTACTGCATGCCAATCGGCGCAAAGCACTGTTGCTAGCGGCGGCGAACAACGCCTGACGGGCCCGTCGATTGTTACTCCCGTTTGTCTGCGCCCTAGTTTTGCAAGTCGCGGAATGCTGCGCGTTCGATGGTGCGAATGTCGTCCGCGTTGACGGGCGCGCCGTTGGTCATAATCGCCATACTCATGTTCTGGCCCGGAAACGTTACCAAATAAGCCGTGAAGCCGGGAACCGAGCCGCCATGCCCGATGACTTTTTGACCATCCAGAGTTCCCAGTTCGAGCCCGAAACCGTAGTTCGGCCGTCCGAGCGTGATGGGCGCATCGGGCCGGACAGCAATTTCGCCATTGCTGAGCCGTCCCGGAGACGTCATTGCCGATAGGCTGTCCGCATTGACGATCCGGCCGGCAAACAAGGCCTGATGCCAGGTGGCCAAATCGATGGCGGTGGTGCGCAGCGCCCCGGCGCCCCCAGCGTTATCCATCGAAACAAACTGTGCGTTTCGATAATGTCCCGGCTCTCCCTTGATGCGCGTATAGCCGGAGGCGCGATGGCGCACGACATCGCTCTCGTCGTCGACCGCCGTAGATTTTAATCCCGCCGGCGCAATAATATTGGTCTCAAGATATTGGCCGAGGCTTTTCCCGGACACGCGCTGGACGACCGCGCCCAGCACAAAATAGTTGGAGTTCGAGTAGGCCCATTTTGTGCCCGGTGCGAAATCCAACAAGGGCTTCATCGACGCGATATAACCGATCATCTCCTTTTGCGTGTGGCGCTGCACCATTTGCGCACCGAAATCGGGCGTCTCCGTATAATCGTGAAGGCCCGATGTCTGGTTGAGCAGCATCCGAAGCGTGAGCCCCCGCGCCGCCGCCAGCTCGGGGATGTATTTCGAGACCGGGTCGTCGATCGACAACGACTTGTTCTGCGCCAGTTGCATGATGGCAGCGGCGACGAATTCCTTGGTAATGGAGCCGGCCCGGAAAACGGTTTGAGTCGTCGCCGGCGTCATCGTCTCGAGATTCTCCGTTCCATAGGCTTGGGCGAAAAGCAGATGGCCGTCTTTCATAACCGCCACCGAAACGGCCGGTGCATCGCCGCTTGCTATCAGAGCGGTCGCCGCATGGTCGATGTCCGCGGTCGGCTTGAGAGCGGCGCCGGGTGCTGCCAGTGCCGGCCCGCTCAGCAAAATTGCGATAACGCCGAACTTTGCGCATTGCGAAAACAAAGACATCCGGATTGCTCTCCACCATGTGTTGTGGGCCTACGGTGTTGTATTACCGGCATTGCCCGCGCCGATCACGTGCCAACTTGCCAGAGGCTTTCGGAATTGGAAAGTCTGCCGATGAGCGCTCGCCTGAGGTTTTCAAAAGCGGTTTTCGCTGCCAGCTCCCTAATTATCTTAATATAAACAATACATTACCACACATCTGCGGCTCACTCCCCGGCGCCGACGGTCGCGGTACGGGACAAATACGCACAACTTCGTCTTTACGAAATGGATAGTTATTTCCATATTGGGGACCAGCAACGCCGGATGGCTTTTGCCGTCGCGATTGGGGGTGTCATGCGCACGGAAGCCGACAAAGTCGATGAGGCGCAGATCTTCGGTCATCCACGCGGATTGGCGATCCTGGCCGGCACAGAACTTTGGGAGCAATTGTCGTTCAGCGGGATGCAGGCGATCCTGGTTCTCTACATGGTCGAACGCCTGCTCCTCCCCGGCCATGTCGAGCACATTCTGGGTTTTGCGGCTTTTCGACACCTTATCGAAGCGGTCACCGGTGTTCTCAGCACCCAAGCGCTGGCCTCTCAAATCTTCGGTCTTTATGTCGGACTGATCTATTTCACACCGACCTTTGGCGGCTGGATCGGCGATCGCTTTCTGGGGCGCGCGCGATCGGTTGTCCTGGGCGCATTGTTGATGACCGCCGGCCATTTTTGCATGGCGTTCGAAAGCTCTTTTCTCTTGGCATTGTTGCTGCTCATCCTGGGCGCAGGATTTCTCCGCGGAAACCTCATCCCCCAGGTGGCCGAACTCTACACGCCGGAGGACCACCGCCGTTCGGTCGCCTTCCAGATATTTTTCTGCATGGTCAGCATCGGCAGTTTCGTCGCGCCTCTGGTCACCGGTGCGCTCAGCGTGACCTATGGCTGGGGACCGGCTTTTGCTTTTGCTGGGTTCGGAATGTTTGTCGGTCTGATCGTGTATTTGTCCGGCCGCAGCGTTCTTCCGCCCGAACCGCAGCGCGGTCCGGAAGCGACCGCCAAGACACCGCTGACCGCCGAGGAGCGCCGGGTGGTGTTAAGTCTTGTTGCGATCATCCCGATCCTGACCCTGTTCTGGATCGCGCAAGCGCAGATCTGGAACACCTATAACATCTGGGTGCGTGACCATGTCGATCTTGCGGTCGGCAGCTTTACCGTTCCGGTGCCCTGGCTGCAGTCGGTGGATGGGCTGGCGCCATTGGTCTCTTTGCCCGCGCTGCTGCTATTCTGGCGCTGGCAGGCACGGCGCGGCGCCGAACCGGATGAATATCATCGCATGGTGCTAGGACTTCTGATCTTCGGCGCGTCGGTGCTGTTGCTGGCGGCGGGCCAATGGATCACCGATGCCAGCGGAAAAACGCCGCTTCTATTGCCGGTGGCTTTTCACTTCGCGTCGAACATCGGATGGCTCTACTTCGCGCCGAGTGCCAATTCCATGTTCGCCGGCACTGCACCGCGCCCCGTGCGAGGGACCATGATCGGCGTCTACACGCTGTCGATGTTTTTCGGAAGCGTCATCAGCGGCCGGATGGGCGGCTTGTATGAACATCTGTCGCCCGCGCTGTTCTGGACCATTCATGCCGGCGTGGCCGTGTCTGGCGGCGTGGTGTTGTGGATTGTCGGCATTCCTTTGCGCCGCGTGATCGGCAGCGTGGCGCGGCCTGCCCAATTGGCGCTGATCGGCTGAAAGCAGGGATCAGGCTTGCGCGTGGCTTTTGCCGCGGTATGCGCCTGTGCCGCGCGTGTGCACGCGGTCTTCCGGCACAATGTCGCCCGGTTTGTGGCACGTTCCGGTCTGGAGCTTGTCGTAGATTGCAGTGAAATCCTTGTATGTCTCCGCAAATAATTCTTCGAACGAACCGATGACGAAATAGCTCTCCTGAAAATCATCGATGCGATAATCGGTGCGCATCACCCGCTCCAGGTCGAAACGGATACGATTTGGCGATGGACTTTCGAGCGCATAGATCGACTCCGCGCGGCTGGAAACGATGCCCGAACCATAGATGCGCAAACCTTGTGCGTTCTCGATCAGCCCGAATTCGACTGTGTACCAATAGAGGCGCGACAGATCTTTGAGCTGGCCAAATTCGGCGAGGGCGCGCTTTCCACCCATGCCATAGGCTTGCATGTAATCGGCGAAGATGGGATGGGCCAGCATCGGCACATGGCCGAAAAAATCGTGGAACACATCCGGCTCTTGAATGTAGTCGAGTTGCTCTGGCCGGCGAATGAACCGGCCAACGGGAAAGCGCCGGTTCGCCAGATGTTCGAAAAAGATGGCATCGGGCACCAGCGAGGGCACGGCCACGACACGCCAGCCCGTAATCTTCTCAAGCCGGTCGGAGGCACGTTCGAAATGGGGAATCCGATCCGGATCGAGGCTAAGTTTTTTCAGGCCCGTCAGAAATTCATCGCAGGCACGGCCCGATAGAATTTCCCACTGACGTTCGAACAGCGTGCGCCATACCGCATGGTCGGTGGGCGTGTATTGGTCCCAACGCTGATCGATGGTGAAATCGGGCCGGATGTCCGGATGCGACTGTCGCAATGCGTCCAATACCGGCACGGCCCATTCCCACGCGTGTCAGATTTTTATCCGGTCGGGTCTAGCGCGCGCGCGATATCATATCGGTGACGGCTTTGATGATAACATCCGGGCGATCGTGCGCCACGTCATGCGAGCTTTTTTCCGCGGTGATGTATTGACGGTTGCTCGCGGCAGCCGCGAACTGTTTGTGTGCGGCGCGCCAGGCATTAGCGTCGGTCGGGCTCTCGAAGGGCGTTTGCGCCGATACGATCACCACAACCGGGACTGAGCGCGGCCAAGTTGCTTTGTGGAACGCCCGCGACGTCTCCTCGAAGGATTCGGATAGCTGCACCAATTGGCGAGCGGATTGCGACTGCGGCATCTGTTTGGCCTTAGCGAGTATCGGTTTGTAGAGCGCCTGTGCGCGCGCGATTTCTTCGTTCGTATAGAACTGCGGAACATTCGCATCGACCATGACCGCTCCGACGAACCAATCTGGATGCTCTCCTGTCAGATAGGTCGCGATCTCGCCGGCGAGCGAATGGGAAACAAGAATGATTTTTCGTGTCACACCCAGCGCCTTTAGACCGTTGGCAAGGTCGGCGGTCGCGCTATGCACGTCCCACGGACCTTTTACCTCGTCGCTCTGGCCGAAGCCCGCCCGGTCATAAGTGATGATCTCCGAGCCCGTTTGGGAGGCGAGCACCGGCGCCAGACTGTTCCAATAGGATGAATCGTTTCCACCGCCGGCATCCAGGACGATGACCGGAAGATGACCCGGCGTGACGTGGAAAGCGATCTTGTGACCGTTCGAGTCGATAAGTTTTGTCGACGGCGCCGCCGCTTGTGCGGCGACGCCCAAAGCCAGCACCGTCCCCAAACCCAGCAAAATCGATCGCACCCTATGCATACTTATCTACTCCCAATCCACATAACGCATGATGACAGCGTCTATCCGGTACAACCTCTAAAACTTCGCATCCAAGGAAACGCCGATGACACGCGGCTGAAGCACCGAGGCTTCAACCTGGGTCATAGCGCCCGTCGCCTGGTTGAAGACCGGGTTGTAAGACAAATAGGCGTCGGTGTTGGTGGCGTTCTTGGCGAAGAGCCGCAATGTGTAGCGATCGTTGGAAAGCGAGATGTTGAGGTCCAGCGCGCTGTATCCCGGTATGCGCCGCGAATCGGGTGCGTGGTTCACGTCCGAATAGCGTTCGCCCACCAGCCGCAAACCGGCGCCGAAGTCCAGAGCCCAATCCCCGCTCAGAGGATAGGTGTAGGTCGCTCGGATCGAGCCACTGTAGCGGGGAATATTGGGCAACCAGTCGCCCTTGAGCGCCGACAAAATCGGAACGTCCTGGGTCAGAACCGCATCGACGTAAGAGAACGTTCCATCCAGCGAGAGGCCATCGACCGGACGGATGGAGGTGTTGAATTCGAACCCTTCGCTCTTGGCCGTGCCGCCATTCGCGCCATAAGAGAATCCGGCGCCCGGCGAGAGCAGCTGGATATTGTCCCAGGAAATGTAGAACGCGTCCGCATCCAGCAGAACGCGATCATCCCAGAACTCGGATTTCACACCGGCTTCGTAGTTCGTCAATGTGTCGGACTGAAAGGTCGGCGGCACCCCGGCAATGGCCAGATTTGGCCCGCCCGGCTGATAACCGCTCGCGACGCGGACGTAGGCCATCGTATTGTCCGAGAAATTGTATTGCGCGCCGACGCTGTAGGTCGTGACGCTCTCGCGGGCCTTTTGATTTTCCAGATCGATCGTCAGCCCGAAGACCGCCGACGATGCAATCTCGCTGAACACCTGGTGGTTCTCGGAATACCGCACGCCGCCCAACAATTCGAATTTGTCGGTGACGTGATAAGTCAGATCGCCGAATACCGCATATTCGGAATAAGTTGACGGAAGCTGCGCCGAATAGATGGGATCGACGCCCGGGACCGGCACGCCGGCCATGGTGAGCGCGCTCGGCGACTGAAAATTGGACGAATCCTCATGGGTGAAGAACCCGCCCGCCAACCATTCCAGCCGCTCGCCCTGCGGCGACTGCAGCCGAAGTTCTTGCGTGAATTTTCGCAAATGCAGCTTGTAACGCTGTTGCGACTTTCCGGCCGGCAATCCGAAGAACGGAAAGGCGACTCCATAAGCATAAGAATCGTCCGACAGCTGGCTGGTCTTTGTGTCCTGATAGCTTGAGGTGGAAATCAAATCCGCCCAGGGCATCGTGTAGTCGATCGTCCCGGAATAGAATTGAATGTCTTTTTTGAAGGGCTGCGGGACCAGGTTATTGTCCTGGTATCTGCCGCCCAGGCGCTGGAGCGTAACCGGATCCAGCGGGACCGTTCCGTTTCCGTCCGCATCCACCTTTTGATAAAGGGCGTTCAGCTTGACCGACAGATTTTCGATGGGCTGCCAGAGAAATCCGAGCCGCGCGCTCTGCTGCTCGAATCCGTTCTGGTCCTTCTGACCGGTGACATAATTGTCGATGAAGCCCGGCGTGTTCTCGATGGCATAACTCGCGGTAAAGCCCAGCTTGCCGTCGACCAAGGGACCGTTCACGGAAACACGGCCGCCGCCGCCGATATCGCCGGCGCTCGAAATGCCGAAGACATCGCCGCCCACTGTGGCATGAAACTCGTCCAGCGACGGGTTCGTCAGCACATATTTGAGAAGGCCGCCCATCGAACTCGCACCGTAAAGCGTGCCTTGCGGTCCGCGCAGCACTTCGAGCCGCTGAATATCGTAAGGCAGCAGGTCCAGCTGAAACGCGATGCCGCCGCCATAAGCCGAACTGCTGCCAACCGGCGCGTCGTCGATATAAGTGGCGACGGTCGCGCCCGGCCCGACCGGCGCGATACCACGAATGCTGATTGTCGTCTGGCCGGGCGTGCCACCGGAATTGATCTGAAGCGCCGGCACATAGGTGCCGACATCGGTCAGCTGGGTGACATGAAGATCGCTCAGCGTCTCGCTCGAGATGGCGCTGACGGCGCCGGGGACCTTTTGAATGTCTTCGCTGCGCTTTTGCGCCGTCACCACCACGGTTTCGATGCCGGAGTTTTGCGCCGTCTGCGCAAATGCCGATTGGGCCGCGGATAACGCGAACACCGCACAGCCGGCGAGCAAAATCCTCTGCCGCACATTCTGAAACTTACCGTTCATAGCTCTACTCCCCCTGAGAAGCTTGCCGCCCGCCCCGGAACCATCGCACGGACGTCATGCAGAATGAGCATTTCTTTCCGAACAGTCAAATCGAAATGTCATAATCGGAATATTATTTCCGAAATGGATATATTGATTTTTGAGGCATTGCGGCTTGCCGATCACACTGCGCGCAATCTTCTGCGTTAACGATGTGCTCGACGATCCGCTGGAGCTTCGAGCAGAAAGCGTGTCGGCGACATTTCATCCCGGCAAATTTCAAACGGCGCGATTTCCGCGCTGACCGAGCGTTCCAGCACCAAACTCGCCGCCAAGATACTCAAGGCCGGTGCCGTCTGAATCCCATATCCGCCTAAAGCGGCGAGCCAAAAGAAGCCTGGCTGCAAAGGATCGTAACCGACAACCGGCGAGCGATCGCCGACAAAAGATCTGAGCCCGGCCCATTTGCTGCGAACCCTCCGCACTTGAAGCGTCGTCGCGTGTTCCACCCGATCGATGGCGATTGCGATGTCCAATTCATCGGGTTGAACATCGCTGGGAACGGCAGGTGTTTCATCGGCCGGCGATAGCATCAAAAGCCGCGCATCGGGCTTCATGTAAAATGCCTCTTCTGCATCCAGGATCATGGGCCAGTCTTCGCACGAGAGGCCCGCCGGCGGTTCGATCAGCGCGGCGGTTCGTTTCAAGGGTTTAAGGCCGATCGGCAAAGCGCGGGCGAGCTGGCCAACATCATCGGCCCAGGCGCCGGCGGCATTCACGACAATCGCGGCGCGATACTTGGCGGCGCCCACTTCAACGGTCCACCCATCGGTCTCCCGAATAAGGCCTGTGACACGCGCATTGGTCGTGATCTGGCCGCCTCGCTGCTTGAGGATTCGAAGGTAGCCGCGCTGAAGTTCATGGACCTCGATATCGGCGGTGCTGTTGTCGAGAACTCCGCCAAGAAGGCCATCCGGCTGCAGGACCGGACACAATTCCAAGGCTCTCTTGGCACTCACCCGCTCCAGGTCTGGCTCGCGCCGCGCATAATCTTCGAAAGCATCGCGCCGCGACGCCTGGCCGAAGATGAGCACTGGCCGCGGCTTAACGAGCGGGATCGCAGCAAAGCCGGCGGGCGGTGAAAACAGAAACGGTCGGCTGGCTCTGGTGAGCGTGCGGATCGTGGCGTTGCCATAGGCCTCGGTGAACAAGGCGGCGGACCGGCCGGTCGAGTGATATCCCGGCTGCTCTTCCATTTCGAGAAGATGCACCTTGGCCCGTTCCGACAGATGCGCGGCGATGGACGCGCCTGCCATCCCGCCACCAATCACGAGAATGTCGCTACCAAGAACGGACATGGGGAACGCTCAAATCCGTTGGGAGCGGCCAGCAAACGGCGGCAGCTCGGTTTGGATTGAACGTCTCGCGAATGACCGCTGCGGCAGACAGGTTCCGGCCTTCATGTCTCAACTTGCCCTAACGTAAATGGAGGAAATCGGGTTTCGCGCGACTAGCGCATTCGGCATAGAAATATTCTATATCGGAAAAAAATAAGCGCAAGGTTTCCGTTATGGAATTTTTTGAGCGGCCATGGCGCGACGGCAAATGCCCAATTCCACGCGCCTCAAGCGATTCGACGTTGGAACGAAGCGGAAAAATAGTTGCCATAGCCGCCAGCAATCGAAAGACTCGTGACGAACCCAATCGACGCGAGCCATGTCATGACAAGTGCAGCAAGGCCGGGAGCCGTATTGAAAGCCTTACGACTGCAAAAAGGCTGGACGCAGTCCGACGTCGCCAAAATGACCGGATTTCGCGAATCGACGCTCTCCAAAATCGAAAACGACAAGGTGTCGATGAGTTACGACAAGCTTGCGCGTCTGAGCAAAGGCCTGGGCGTGGACATCGGGGTGTTCTTTGCCGAGGAAGGGCCCGCCGCCGCGACAAGCGCGCCGAGCACCGGACGCCGCAGCATCATTCGCAAAGGCGAAGGCAGCGTCATCGAAACCGACACCTACCGGTACCGCTTCGTCGCCACGGATCTGCTCAACAAGAGATTTGTCCCGATTTTCGGCGAAAGCTATATCCGCTCCATCGACAAATTCGGAGAAATGATCCGCCACACCGGCGAAGAATTTGCTTACATCATCGAAGGTGCGCTGGAGCTGCATACCGAACTCTATGCGCCGGTCAGACTGGAAGCCGGTGACGCGATCTATTTCGACAGCGGATTGGCGCATGCCTATATCGACGTTGGATCCACGCCTTGCCGCGCGCTCATCATTTGCTCGGGCGATGAATCCCAGCTGATGTCCGCTCACCAGAAAGTCTCCGACGGGGCCGATTCGAAGGCGGAAAAATCGGCGACGGAAAAGGCTGCGGCGGCAAAGCCGCGCGCTAAGGCCGCGCGGCGCAAACGCGCGGCCAAGTGAGAATGGCCGGGACATCGCAGCGTATCTAGCGCGCCGCCAGCTGCCGGTAGAGATCGCCAAGTAACGCCAATGCCGCATTTTCCCGCACGGGACCAAAACCACGGACGGCCAACGGCCCTTCAGCCGTTGCGATCGCTGCGTTCAGGGTCTCTGGGGCCAGCGTGGCGACCAGTTTTGCGACGAGCGCCAGATACGCATCGCGGAGTGCACGCTCCAGTTTGCGCTCCTGCGAATAGCCGAAAATATCGAACGGTGTTTCGCGCAGCGCCTTAAGCGGCACCAGCGCTCGAAGCACCGGCAGAATCCAGGCCCCGAAGGCGAGTTTGCGCGGACGGCCGGTGCGCGGATCGGTGCGGGTAAACAACGGCGGCGCCAAATGGATCTTTATGGTGCGGATCTCGCGGAATTCCGCGGCCAGGGCATCGCGAAAGCGTCCATCGCTGTAAAGGCGCGCCACTTCATATTCGTCCTTGTACGCCATGAGTTTGTAGGCGGAGCGGGCGACGGCCCACACAAATGCGTCACCGCCGTCGAGGGCCGCTGCCGCATCGCGGACCGAAGACATCACAACGCTATAGCGTTTGGCGTAGGCCTTGTTCCAATAAAGCGCCAGATCCTTCATGCGTCCGTCGATGAACGCTTGCAATGTCGGCGGCGGGGCCGGCGGTTGCGGCGCCGCGATGGCGGCGCGCCGTCCTGCCGCAAAAGCTTTGAGATTTTTATCGGCGGATTTGCCGTTGAGCTTGATGGCCTCTTCGATTGCCGGTAGCGGCAGAGGAATGGCGCCCAGCTGCCACACATAACCCAGCATCAGAAGATTCGCAAAAATCGAATCCCCGAACAATGTTTCGGCATGGCTGGAGCCAGAGAGCACAAAAGGCTGGCGTCCCGAGGCCTTGGCAAGCGCCCCCACCAACGCAGTGGGTTCGATCACAAGATCGCGATTGGTTTGAAAGCCTGCCGTAGCCATCATGTCGGTGTTGGCGCCGATCGTCGTTCCGAGCGCGATCGCATCGAGACATTCGGGTTGCGTGGCGGCGATGAGATCGCAAGCCAGCACAACATCCGCCTGCCCTGCACCGACTTTGGCGGCGGTCACGGCACCAGGATCTCGGCTTAAACGAATGTGACTGAAGACGGCACCGCCTTTTTGGCTTAGGCCGGTCATGTCGAAGAGATTGGCGCCAAACCCTTCCAGCCGCGCCGCCATCCCCAATATGGCGCTTACCGTGACGACGCCCGTACCGCCGATCCCTGCGATCACCATGTTGAAGCTATCGCGCATGCGCGGCAGTGCCGGAAGTGGTAGGTTGGGTTCCTGGAATGCGAATTTGTCCGCTGCCTGGTGCAAGCGGCCGCCTTCGACCGTGACAAAAGACGGGCAAAACCCCTTGGTGCAGGAGACGTCCTTGTTGCACGCCGACTGATCGATTTTCCGTTTGCGGCCGATGTCTGTTACGAGCGGCTGGATGGCAAGACAATTGGACTGGATCGAACAATCGCCGCAGCCTTCGCAGACCAGCGCATTGATGAATATCCGCCTGTCCGGATCGGGAAACGCGCCGATTTTCCGACGACGCCTTTTTTCGGCAGCGCAGACCTGATCGAAGATAAGCACGCTCACGCCCGGCTGGGTCTGCAAAGCGTTTTGTACCGCTGCAAGATCATCGCGATGGCGCACATCTGTTCCGCCCGGCAACGCTTCCAGCAGGAAGCGTTCCGGATCTTCGGACACCACAACGACCTGTTTCACGCCTTCGGCCTTAACCTGCTTGACCAACCGAGTGACGGTCAGGGGACCTTCGACCGGCTGACCACCGGTCATGGCGACGGCATCGTTGAACAATATTTTGAAGGTGATGTTGGTTTTGGACTGCACAGCCGCGCGGATCGAAAGCGATCCGGAATGGTTGTACGTGCCGTCGCCCAGATTTTGAAAGATATGCTTGGTATCGGTGTATTTCGACAGCCCGATCCAGTTGGCTCCTTCTGCGCCCATATGGCCCATCGGGATCGGATTACGATCGGGATGAAAGATTGCCATGCCATGACAACCGATGCCGGTTCCCCCGATTGCACCTGGCGGAACCTTGGTCGATATGCTGTGCGGACAGCCGGGACAAAACGCCGGACGCCGCATAATGCTCGGCACTCCAGCGGCCTTTCGCGCGCGGCGGTCCCGAATGCGGTCGGCCATCGAAGCGAGCTTTGGCACGCGCACATCGAGGTCCGGTATGCACGCGTGCAATCGGTCGGCGAGCGCCAGCGCGACGACATCGCCATTGAGCGGCGTGTCTGCGGGCAACAACGGCGCTCCGTCAGGCGTCAATTTGCCTGTGATCCGGGGCCGATCGTCGCGGTTGAAGTAGTGCAGCTTCGCCTGGTGTTCGGCGTGCGCGCGCTTTTCTTCGACGAAGAAGATTTCTTCGGCCGATCGCGCTGCGTCCACGAGGCTGCCCGCTGCCAACGGGTAGATCAGGGCGATCTTGTAGACACCCAGCCCGATTTGCTCTGAGGTTTCTTCTTCCAGTCCCAGCAATTCCAGCGCCGCGAGCACGTCGGTGAAGGCCTTGCCGGCAGTGGCGATCACAAACTTCGGCTCTTTACTGCCAAAGACCATGCGATCCAGTTTGTTGACCTGTGCAAAAGCTTCGGCGCGGGGCAGCTTGTGATGGAGCAGTCGTGTTTCTTGCTGCTGCACCGCCAGAAGTTCGGGGCGTATGTGAACGCCGCCCTCCGGCTCCGGCAGATCCGGGGGAACAAATGTCGGCGGAACGTACAGATCCAACACACCGGTGGCTTCGGCGGTCTCGTTCACCAGCTTCAAACCAACGAGCAGACCCGAATAGCGCGACAGCGCCACCGCGGCGAGGCCGAGATCCAAGATTTCCGAGACCGAACTCGGATAGAGAATGGGTACGCCCCAGCTTGCGAGCGTCAAATCGCTTTGATGGGCCGTGGTGGAGGATTTTCCCGCGTGGTCGTCGCCGAAGATCAGGACGACCCCGCCGGTGGACGATGTGCCAAGCAGATTGGCGTGCTTGATCGCATCGCCGGAGCGGTCAACGCCCGGACCCTTTCCGTACCAAAAGCCGAACACGCCATCGACCGTTTTGCCTGGCACGAAATCCAGTTGTTGGGTGCCCGCGACGGCGGTGAGGGCCAAGTCCTCATTGACGCCGGGCTCAAAGGTGATGTCGTTGTCTTTGAGCGCCCGTGCGGCTTTCCAGAGTTCGGCGTCGTAACCGCCCAGAGGCGAACCGCGATAGCCGCTGATATATCCGGCCGTGTTCAAGCCCTGCTTGCGGTCCTGCGCGCGTTGCAAAATCGGCAAGCGCACCAAAGCCTGCCGGCCACCTATCAATGCTCGTTGCCTGTCGAGCCGGTATTTGTCGTCGAGGGAAACTATGTCGGACATGTGCCTGATGATCTGTTGAGCCTGCTTTATCTGGCACGCCTTTTTGGAAAGGTGAAGCCGAATAATTCCGTTATGGAAATTTACTTACCAAAAAAGAACATTCGTGCTATTGGCTGAGCCAGGGTCCCACCGAGATTGGCTAATGAAAGACATCGTCGTTGCGCCGCTGGTGTCTGCATGACCGCCAGAACCGACTGGTTTCGCCGCTTCTTGCTACCCGGATTTGCCTTCAAGGCCGTGGTTATTGGCGGGGGTTATGCGACCGGCCGCGAGCTGGTCTCTTTCTTTATGCCGAGCGGCCCGCGCGGCGGCTTGCTGGGCATGATCCTGGCCACGGCGATTTGGAGCATCGTGTGCATGATCACCTTCTCGTTTGGAATGGTGACGGGAAGCCGCGACTACCGGACATTCTTCCGCAATCTGCTGGGGCGTTTGTGGCCCGTCTTCGAAATCACGTTCTTTCTGGCGATGATTGTCATCCTGGCCGTTTTCGCCGCCGCCGCCGGCGCGATCGGGCAAGCGGTCTTTGGCTGGCCGACGCTGCTGGGCTCCTTGGCGCTGATGGTCTCCATCACGATCGCCACGACCTTTGGAAATGAATCGATCGAGCGCCTGTTCAAATATGTTTCGATCTTCCTCTACGCGACGTATGGCGTGTTCCTGGTCCTGTCGTTCAGTCACTTCGGTGGTGGCATCGCCAAGGCGTTCTCCAGCGATACGCCGATCACCAACTGGTGGGCCGGGGGACTGACCTATGCCGGTTACAATGTGGTAGGCGCTGTCGTCGTTTTGCCGGTCTTGCGTCACTTGCGCAGCAAAAAAGATGCCCTCATCGCCGGGTTCCTGGCAGGGCCA
>Ga0207707_10001068_pt1 | contig 26271 bp, 24 predicted proteins | sample KBSC83BmetaG_FD_184336 | JGI IMG/M metagenome (GOLD analysis project Ga0207707, IMG submission 184336) | Corn rhizosphere microbial communities from Kellogg Biological Station, Michigan, USA - KBS C8-3B metaG (SPAdes) (version 2) | ecosystem: Host-associated > Plants > Roots > Rhizosphere ... | reverse complement strand
CATGCGGCGGGCGTGGTGATCGCACCGGGACCGCTGGCCGACTACGTGCCGGTGTGCACGGCGCCCACCCGCGGCGCCGGGGCAGCGGCGAACGGCGAAGACGCCATCATCACGCAGTTCGAGATGGGGCCGCTGGAGAAGGTCGGCATGCTCAAGATGGACATGCTCGGCCTCAAGACGCTCACCGTCATTCATGATGCCGTGGAGATGATCCGCGCCCGCCGCGGCATCAGCATTGACATGGACGCGGTGCCGTTCGACGACCCGGCGGTGTACGCCTTGCTGCGCGACGGCCGCACTGGCGGTGTCTTCCAGTTCGAGTCGCCGCTCGCGACTGAGACGCTGCGCGCGCTCAAGTGCGACCGGTTCGAGGATCTGGTCGCGTCCAACGCGCTGCTGCGCCCGGGGCCGCTCGACGCGGGGATGCATACCGTCTTTATCCGCCGCAAGCTGGGCCAGGAGCAGGTGACCTATCCGCACCCGCTGCTGCGGGACATCCTGGAACCGACATTTGGCGTCATCACCTACCAGGAGCAGGTGATGCGGATCGCCAACGTGCTGGCCGGCTTCTCGCTGGGCGAGGCCGATGTGCTGCGGAAGGCGGTCGGCAAGAAGGACCAGGCCATGGCCGACGCCGCCGTGGCCAAGTTCGTGGAGCGTGCCGTCGGCCTGGGGCACCCGAAGGCGATGGTCGAGGAGCTGGGCCGCCAGATCGCCACCTTCGGGCGCTACGGGTTCAACCGCTCCCATTCCGTCGCCTACTCGGTCCTCTCCTACCACACCGCGTGGCTCAAGGCGCACTACCCCGCCGAGTTCATGGCGGCCCTGCTGTCGTCCGAAATCGGCAACACCGACAAGGTGGTGCAGTACATCAATGAAGCCCGCAGCCTCGGCATCGAGATCCTGCCGCCCGACGTGAACGAGTCCGGCTTCAAGTTCACGGTGGTCGCGGACGACCGGGTACGCTTCGGCCTCGGGGCGGTGCGCAATGTCGGCGAAAGCGCCATTCGCTCCATCATCGAAGCACGCGAGTCCAGTCAGTTCCGGACGCTCGACGATTTTGCCGAGCGGATTGACACCCGCCTCTGCAACACCCGGGTCCTCGAATCGCTGGTGGCCGCGGGGGCGTGCGACAGCCTGGGTGGTCACCGCCGGCAGCTGGTCCTCGCGCTGGAGCACGTGCTGGCCGAAGCCCAGCTGAAGCAGGCCGACCGCGAGGCCGGCCAGTCATCGCTGTTCGGCGAGGCGCAGCCGATACGGGTGCACGCCTCCGTGCTGCCCGACGTGCCGGCGTGGACCGAAGCCGAGCGGCTGGCGCGGGAAAAGGAAGTGCTGGGGTTCTTCATCTCGGGCCATCCGCTGGAGCGGTTTCGCAGCGAAGTGGAACTGTTCGGCTCGCGCAGCACGGCGACGCTGCATGCATGGAGCGAACACCCGGTGGCAATCGGTGCCGTGGTCACCATGGTCAAGCGGCAGATCTCCAAGAAGACGGGCAAGGAATACGCGCGGCTGGTGCTGGAAGACTTTCACGGTACAGCGGAAGCCATCGTGTTTCCCGAGAGCTGGGCCAAGCTCAACCAGGTCATCCTGCCCGATTCCGCCATGCTCTTCACCGGCGGGTTCAGCGAGCGCGACCGGGGGGAGGATCATGCGCCTTTCATCGTGGAGTCGGCACGGCCGCTCGCCGAGCTCAAGGAGTCCGGGGCGGTGGCGCTCTGCCTCCGCTGGCGGCTCCAGGGCTCACCCGGTGTGGACGCGGTGAAGGCCGCGACCATCCTGTGCTCGGCCCACCCGGGGCCCACGCCCCTGTATATTGACTGGAGCGACGGCAATGGCGAGTCCGTGCGTCTCCGGGCCCGTCGCATTCGCGTTCAGGCTGATGAGAATCTCGTCCGTGCCCTGCGCGAACTCCTCGGGCAGGACGCCGTCCACTACGTCAAGGCAAACTGACGCATGCCACCTTCGCTCTACACGCTGGACTTCGAGAAGCCGCTGCAGGAACTGGAGCGGCAGATTGACGACCTCAAGCGGCTGGGAACCGAGCGTGACATCGCAGTGGACGAGGAGCTGGAGAGTCTGGAGCGGAAACTGGATGAGCTCCGCAAGGAAATCTACGAGTCGCTCACCCCGATCCAGCGGGTGCAGGTGGCCCGCCATCCCCGCCGGCCGTACAGCCTGGACTACCTGAGCACCATCTTCACCGACTTCATCGAGCTGCACGGCGACCGGCTGTTCATGGATGACCCGGCGATCGTGGGCGGCTGGGCCCGGCTCGATGGTGACACCGTGATGGTCATCGGCCACCAGAAGGGGCGCGATACGAAGGAGAACCTCAAGCGCAACTTCGGCATGCCGCATCCGGAGGGCTACCGGAAAGCGCTCCGCCTGATGAAACTCGCCGCGAAATTCGGCGCGCCGGTCATCACCCTGATTGACACACCGGGAGCTTTTCCCGGGCTGGGGGCGGAAGAGCGTGGCCAGAGCGAGGCGCTGGCCCGCAATATCCTGGAGATGAGCGCCCTGCCGGTGCCGTGCGTGGCCGTGGTCATCGGTGAAGGTGGTTCGGGCGGCGCGCTGGCGCTGGGAGTGGCCGACCGCATCCTGATGCTGGAGAACTCGGTCTACTCCGTCATTTCGCCGGAAGGATGCGCCGCCATTCTCTGGAAGGATGCCAGCCAGCGCGCTCGTGCCGCCGAGGCGCTCAAGCTGACGGCGACCGACCTGCTGCAGCTCAAGATCGCGGATGAAATCATTCCCGAACCGATGGGCGCCGCACACCTCGATCCCGACGCCGCGGGCGAAGCCCTGCGTGCCGCACTCATCCGCCAGCTCACCGACTTGCGCAAGACTCGCCCGGAGCGCCTCATCCGGCGGCGGGCGGACAAGTACGCGAGCATGGGCGCGTACAGCGAGCGCTGATGGATTCCCCCCTCACCGTCGAAGTCCGCTTCAAGGGCACCCGCAAGGCGTATTTCCACTCGCCAGTGCCCTTGCGCGAGGGCGATGCCGTGGTGGTGGACGCCGAGCGCGGACGCGACTTCGGGCACGTGACAGCCACGGGGGAGGTGGCGGAGAAGAAGTGTCACGGCAGCTGCACCGGCTGCGCCGTGGGACAGGCCATTGCCGGAGACCAGCCCACCACCATCCGTGACGTCGTGCGTGCGGCCAGCCCGGAGGACCTGCTGGCCTATCGCGAGGTTCGCGCGTCGGAAGAGGACGTACGCCGCAAGGTCATGGAGCGCGTCCGCTCCCACGAACTGGTCATGAAAGTGAGCGACTGCGAGTGGCAATGGGACCGTGCCAAGCTCACCATCTATTTCACGGCCGAGAAGCGGGTGGACTTCCGGGCGCTGGTGCGCGACCTCGCCAGCCTGTTCCGGACTCGCATCGAGCTGCGGCAGATCGGTGTTCGCGATGAGGCCGCCCGGCTGGGCGGCGTGGGCCGGTGCGGCCGTGAATACTGCTGCTCGACCTGGCTCAAGGAGCTGACGCCCGTCAACCTGGGATTGGCCAAGGACCAGCACCTCTCGCTCAATCCCTCGCAGATTTCCGGCGGATGCGGCCGGCTCCTCTGCTGCCTCAAGTACGAACATGAGTTCTATGTCTCGAGCCGGAAGCGGTTTCCCCGCGAGGGCAAGGTGCTCCGCACCGGGCAGGGCGAGGAGAAAGTGGTGGCGGTGGACATCTTCCGGGAGCGGGTCTACCTGCGAGGCGGCAGCAACCAGTCACGGATCATCCCGCTGGTGCAGCTGAAGCAGGAGATGGCCGATGCCACGAGCGTCGAGGGCGTCGAGGGGCCACCGGTTGCAACCGTCGAAGCGCCTGGCGCCAGTCCGCCTGCCCAGTCCGAGCACGATGAGGCGCAGGAACGCCGCCAGCGAAGCCGCCGGCACAGGGACCGCCGCCAGGATGAGCCGTGAGCCGGTTTTACATCACCACCGCCATTGACTATGCCAATGGCGATCCCCATCTGGGCCACGCCTACGAAAAGCTCGGCGCCGACGCCATCGCCCGGTACCGCCGCCTGGCCGGTGACGACGTCTGGTTGCTCATCGGCATGGATGAGCACGGCCAGAAAGTAGCCCAGACCGCAGCCGAGCAAGGGCTCTCTCCCGCCGCGCTGACGGCGCAGGTTGCGGCCCGTTTCGAGGCGATGTGGGCACGGCTGGGTATCTCCCACGACCAGTTCATTCGCACTACGGCCGGAGAACACCAGGCCGGCGTGCAGGAACTGATCGAGCGGATCTTCGAGCGCAATCCCGGCGATTTCTACGAGCGGTCCTATGCCGGCTGGTACTGCGTGGGCTGCGAGTCGTTCAAGCAGGACGCGGAAATCGAAGACGGCAAGTGCGTGCTGCACCCCACCCGGACGCTCGAGTGGGTGGAGGAGCGCAACTGGTTCTTCCGCCTGTCGCGCCATGCCGAGTTCCTGCTGGAACTGCATGAGGCGCATCCGGAGTTTCTGCAGCCGGAGTCGCGCCGCAACGAGATTCTCAGCTTCCTGCGGCAAGGCGTGGAGGACATCAGCGCGAGCCGCTCGCGCTTCAGCTGGGGGGTGCCCTTCCCTCGCCCGACCAGCGATGGCGAACAGCAGACCACCTACGTCTGGTTCGATGCGCTCCCCAACTACTGGACCGCCACCCTGACGCCGGGATCCGGCGCCCGGTGGCCAGCGCAGCTGCACGTCATCGGCAAGGATATCACCCGCTTTCACGCCGTCATCTGGCCGGCCATGCTCAGGTCAGCCGGGCTGGAACTGCCGGAACGGATCTGGGCCCACGGATTCGTCTATTTCCGCGGTGAACGTTTCAGCAAGAGTGCCGGTACCAGACTGGACCTGAACGAGGCGATCGACCGGTTCGGGCCCGACCCGTTCCGCTACTTCCTGCTCCGTGAAATACCCTGGGACGCGGATGGAAACTTCACCTGGGAGCGGTTCGAGGAGCGCTATACCTCGGACCTGGCCGATGGCCTGGGTAACCTGGCATCGCGCACGCTGGCGATGGTGGCCAAGTACCGGGGCGGTGTCGTGCCGTCGGACACGGGCATGACCGAACTGGACCAGGCTGGCACACTCGCGCTGGCACGGTATCGCGAACGCATGGAGGCGCTGGACCTGCGTGGCGCCGCCGATGCGGTGTGGGAACTGGTGGCCGCCGCCAATCTCTACATCCAGCAAAGGGCGCCGTGGGCGCTGGCCAAGGCGGGGAGTGAGGCGGAGCTGGATCAGGTGCTGGCGGCGGCCAGCAACACACTGGTGCGGCTGGCCATCCTGGTGAGCCCGTTCCTCCCCACCAAGGCGCAGGAACTCTGGGCCGCGCTGGGCCAGCCCGGCGAGGTGTCGGCCACACGTCTTCAGCGTGCTTCGGCGCCGGCTGCTGGCGGGGCCACGCTCAGGCCCCTGGGCGTGCTCTTCCCGAAGACTACGCCGGCCGGGAACCCCGGATAGCCGGCCGCAGCCGCCGACTTGCGCGGACCTAGCAGAGTGCCAGAGCAGTTCTTTGCACTTTGGTACGTTTCGGATTTGCAAAGCATTGATACACAATCACTTGACAATCGGGCTCGGTTCTTGACAACAGGAGAACCAAGGTACATTTTGCTGCCGGGATTTGCCGGCCGTTCCGAGACCCCGGGCGAGTGGTCAGGCAGGGGTGGATTCCTTCCCAGAGACGCGAGCTGCGGATGGCCAAGAAGCGCCGGTGGACACTTGTACTGGTTCCGCATGACTCGGAACCATCCCGAATCATCGAGGTCTCCTACTCGCTGCTCAAGCTGGGCGGCGGGCTGCTTGTGCTCGTTGTCGCCGCCTCGATGCTCTTCGGTTACGCCAATCTTTCCCACTCGATAGACCTTTCCCGCTCTGACAAGCTTGAAAAAGAGAACCAGGCGCTCGCTGCCGAGCTGGGCGACCTGCACGGCCGGTTGCATCACCTGAGCGACACGGTGGCCGTGTTGTCCCAGCGTGACGAGCAGATCCGCGTGCTGGCCAACCTGGACCCCATTTCGCCGGAAGTGCGCGAGGCCGGCATCGGCGGTCCGGCCGAGCCGAAGCGCGGAGACGTTGCGCCGAAAGGCGTGCTGGTGCGCCGCGCCGACGAGATCCGGGTGGATCTGAGCGCCATGATCCGGCGGGCCAACCTGCTGGCGACGTCGTTCAACGAGGCGGCCGACAGCCTGGCCTCCCACAAGGAGCGGGTTGAGGCCATGCCCTCCATCCTCCCCACTCAGGGATGGCTTACCAGCAACTTCACCACCTCCCGCATGCATCCCATCCTGGGGTACGCCCGCCCCCATGAGGGCATTGACGTATCCGCGCCCACCGGGACGCCTATCGAGGCGCCGGCCGCGGGCAGGGTCGTCGAGGTGGGCTGGGAATCAGGTTACGGCAACGTTGTGGTGCTGGATCACGGCTACGGCATCGAGACCAAGTATGCGCACACCTCCAAGGCGCTGGTCCGGAAGGGGCAGCGGGTGTCGCGCGGTGACCGCATTGCCCTCGTCGGCAGCACCGGCCTCGCCACTGGTCCGCACCTGCACTACGAAGTGCATGTGAATGGCCACCCGGTGAACCCGCTCAGGTATGTGCTGCCGGATGTGGTGACCGACTAGACGGCGAGGCGGCTGGACGGAGAGACGGCTGGTGTGGGTGAAAAGGGCCGGGACCCATTGGCGGGTTCCGGCCCCTCGCATTGCTGAACTTGCCGACTTGCCGCCTCGCCGTCCTGCCGTCTAGAACTTCACCTTCGGTGTCTCCGTCGCCCCCGGTTCCGCTTCGAAATAATCGCGCGGCTTGCTCAGCCCGAAGATCTTGGCGGTAAGGTTGTACGGAAAGCGCCGGATGAAGGCGTTGAACTGGTTCACCGCGTCGTTGTAGTCGGTGCGAGCCACGGCAACGCGGTTTTCGGTCCCTTCCAGCTGGGACTGGAGATCGCGAAAATTCTGGCTTGACTGGAGGACCGGGTAGTTCTCCGCGATGGCCAGCAGGCGGCTCAGGCCACCGGAGAGCGCGGCATTGGCCGAGGCCATCTCGGGCACGTTTCCGCTTTGCACTGCACCGCTGAGGCGGGCGCGGGCATTGGCGATCGAGATGAAGACCGTATCTTCCTGCTTGGTCACGCCCTTGACCGTCTCGACGAGGTTGGGAATCAGGTCAGCCCGGCGCTGCAGCTGCGTCTGGATATTGCCCTGCGCCTTGTTGACCTGCTCATCAAGCGTCTGGATCGTGTTGTATCCGCAGCCGGTTGTGGCGAGCGCCACGAGCAGCAGGGCGGACGACAATCTGACGCGCTTCATTCACGACTCTCCGGTCTGAAGTTGATCTACGCGGCGCGCGGCGCGCGCCACGGCCGTCACGTACCCCTCGAATACCGCTGCGCCGCAGCGCCAGGCCCGCTCATCACGCTGTCGCACGATGTCCAGCAGCGGCTCCGGCGGAAAGCCCGCGGCGAGACCGGCGGCCTCGACGGTGCCAGCGCCGCCATCAAGTGTCGCCTCGGGCCGGCCCAGCAGCGCGAGCATGGCGCGCATTAGCACCAGAATGGACGAGACCGACGTGCGCGCCACGGGCGTGAGGTCTTTTTCCACGTCGGCAAAGGTGGCGTATGCCTGCCGAAGCCGCATCAGCTTGCCCCGGAACTCGCTCTCGAGTGCCTGCCGCAGGTCGGTCGGGTTGACCGACACCGGTGCCACCGGATCCGCCCCACGGAGTAACTCGTACTTCACCTTCATGTCAGTGATCTCGATCGGGAAGACGTCCGTGGCCCGGCTCCATTCTTCCACGGTGAAGAGGAGCGGCGGCTCGTAGGATTTCTCCTGCCATTTCCGCAGCGCCGGCCCCATGGCACGGAGCTGCGGAAAGGCCGCGGCCTCCGCGACCAGCAGCAGGTTGACGTCGCTCCGCCCCGGCACGTATCCCCCGCGCACCGCGGAGCCATAGAGCACCGCGCTGTAACCGCCCGGGAGCACCGCGTCCGCCGAGGCCAGCAGGCCACTGACGGTTTCCTTGACCGCTTCGTGCATCAGAATCGCCCTCCGGCACCACCGCCGCCAAAGCCGCCACCGCCACCGAACCCGCCAAACCCACCGCCGCCACCGCCACCCCAGCCACCGCCTCCGCCCCACCCTCCACCGATCCAGGGACCGCCGCCTCCCCAATATATCCCGCGGCGGCGCCCCCGCTTCGAGAGCATGGGAATGATCACGAACACCAGGATCATGAGCAGGATCGGCAGGTACTGCCCGAATGAATTGCCCCCGCCGCTGGGAGCCGCACCCGGATTCCAGGCGGTGAGGGTCGAGTCGGTCACCCCCGATGCACGCGCAATGAGCGAGACCAGCGCTTCCACGCCGGCGGCGAGCCCGGGGCCGTACTGTTCGCGGGCCAGGAAGGGCCCCATCACGTCATCCCGGATCCGCCCGGCCATGGCATCGGTAACGATGCCCTCGAGCCCCTGCCCGACCTCGATGCGGATCTGGCCGGAGCCCGGCTGCCCATTCTGGCGCGGCACCAGCAACAGCACGATGCCCCGGTTCCGGACCGTATCGCCGATGGCACCCTGGAACCCGACGCCCCACTTGCGGCCGATGGCCAGTGCCACCTCGGAGGCCTCGCGGTCGCCGATGGTGGGCAGGGTCACGACGGCGATCTCGGAGTTGGTGGTCCCGCGGATGCGCTGGATGAGGTCGGTCATGTGGGCGCTGGAACCGGCGTCTATGACACCGGCAAAGTCGCTCACGAAGCCGACAGGCTGGGCCGGGATATACTGGTCAACGCCGGACTGTGCCCGGAGTGTGGTTCCCAGAAGTTGTAGCAGCACCAGGGCCGCGATAGCTTTCGGTCGTGCTCCGCCCAACGCTCCTCCTTCTTGCGCTTGCGCTCATCGGCTGCGAAGGCGCCAGGACCGTCACGGTCCGGGTGTCCATTCCCGATCTTGAGAGCAGGCTCACGCCCGCCAGTGGTGTCACGGTCACCGCCCTGCCCTTTGACCGGGACAGCGTGGCCCATGCCATGGAGCGGGCCCGCAACGCCACCCGGCCCTACACCGCGAAGCTTGATTCGCTATACGACGCGTTCCGCCAGCCGTTTCTCGATTACTTCCGGGCGGGCCAGCAGCACAAGGCCACCAGCGACTCCGTTGACCAGGGCAAGCTGCCGCCGGCAGCACTCAAGCCCGCCGCGGACCGGCTGGCGGCAGCCCGGGAGGCGCTGGCGAAGGCCCGGGGCAGCCTGAGCGGCCCCATTGACTCATTGCGGGCCGCAGTGGCCCAGTGGGAAGATAGCACCTACGAGAGCTATGACAGTCTTGCCAAGGCGCTCATGGCCCGGACGGGCGGGCAGCCGCTCAGCGACACCACTGACGCCAGCGGAACGGCCACACTCAGCCTCCGGCCGCTGCCCGGCGGCTGGTGGGTGAGTGCCAGTTCCTGGGATCCACTGGATCCAAACCGGATCTGGTATTGGAACGTGAAGGTGGCGGGCGACACGGTGCTGCTCACGCCGGAGAGCGGGCGGCGCCGCTCACGATGATCTCGATGCTTCTCCGCTCCCTGATGATGGCGGCGCTCCTGGCGCCGGCCTGCTCCAGCTCACCGCCGGTGGCTGAAGCACCACCCACCGCCACGTCGGCGCCGGCCTCGAACCAGCCAGCGCTCACCCTGAGCGATACCGGAGATCCGGCCAGCGCCCGGATGATGGGGCGTCGCGACGCGCCAGTCACCATCTACGAGATGTCGGATTTCCAGTGCCCATACTGCCGCCGTCACGCCCTGGAGACACTGCCTGTGCTCGAGAGCGAATACATTGCGACCGGCAAGGTGCGCTACGTATTCATCAATTTCCCCATTACGGACATCCACCCGAATGCGCTCCCGGCCGCGGAACTGGGGCTCTGCGCCGCTCGCCAGGACAAGTTCTGGCCACTGCATGACCTGCTCTTCCGGAGCCAGCGGTCATGGGCGCCGCTCAAGGACGCCTCCGCGGCGCTGCTGGGATTGGCGGACTCGGTAGGGATGGACCGCGACAAAACGCTTGCCTGCCTGGCGGACTCGACCATCGCACGGTCGGTAGAGCAGGAAGCAACCGCCTCAGCGCGCGCCGGAGCCAATGCAACGCCGTCGTTCTACATCGAGGGGGGCCTGCTGATCGGTGCCCAGCCGATCGAGGTGTTCCGGCCGATTCTGGATTCGATCATCGCGCTACGAACGAAATAGGTCGTCGGCCGTCAGTCGTCGGCCGATGACCAATTACTCGAACACCATCGAGTACGGATCGCTGGCCGGGAAGGTGGCGTCCACCGCGGCATCGAGCCGCTGCTCGAGATCCTGCGCTGACTGATCCACCTCCCGGTTGCCATTCTCCGACATGGTAGATGGCGTGGTCGGGCCCACCCCGACATGATGGCGGGACCTGTCGGTCAGCTCCCTGATGATGAGATATGCGGCAGCTCCGCCCAAGGCCCAGAGGCCGAACGTACGCACCGGATGCGTGGCTGTGCGGGCAGATTTCATGGCGAGTCTCCTGAATGGGCCGGGGAAGCCGACCGGTTGTATTCAGGATAATAGGGTCGTCGGTCGTCAGTCGTCAGTCGTCAGTCGTCAGTCGTCGGTCGAGGGTCGAGGGTGGGCCAGAGGATTCCTCGCTGCGCCCGGAATGACATTTCCTTCCATGACTCACCACTTACGATCCGCTTCACATCGCCAAAATCAGAAACACGTCATACAGCGCGTGGGTCCACGCGGTGATTCCGAACCCGCGCACCAGGTACATGGCGCTGAACAGCAGTCCCGCGATAAGGCGAAAGACAAAGGTGGAAAGCGAGAACGGATCGCCGTAGGGACCGACATAGTGAAATGCCGAAAAGATCGTGGCGCCGACCAGCGCAGCCATGACTCCGGCTGGCATCGGCCGCCAGCCGAGCACCCGGCGTGCAAACAACGCGAGCCCGCCCACCAGCAGAACCCGGAAGAGCAATTCCTCATAAATGCCCGCACCGAGGGCCACGGTGAGCTGGGTCGGAACAGTCAGCGCCGGAGCCTGCAGGATGAGCAGTCTCGGCACGCCATTGAGGAGGAGGGCCGTGAGCGCGCCCGCGATCACCCCGAAGACCAGGCCTCCCACGATCGCCTCGGCCAGCATGCCGCCGAAGATTCGCGGCTGCAGGGGGCCGGGATTCCGGCGCCGGTCCCGCAGAACGAGGGTCAAACCGACCGCGAGCAGCAGCAGGTCAAATATCAGCAGTCCGCGCCGGCCGCCCAGACCGACGAACAGGCTCTTGAGCAAGACATCGGCGCCGTTGCGAACTCCGGTGATCGCGTCGCCGGAAAGAGAAAACGCTGCCAGCTCGTAGAGCACGAGCAATGGCAGCGCAAAGAGCAGGCTGTAGCGAGGGGCGCGGGCAAGGCGCCAGTAGGAGCTCGCCGTCGTCAGAGGCCCGGCACCCGGAAGGTGTAGTGGAACCCGGCCGAAAAGATGGCCGGCTTGATGTCATCGTGCTTGGCCCAATCGTACGCCACGTGCAGGCCCATGCCATTCAGCAGATTGAGCTCCACGCCGCCGCTCACACCGATACCGACGTCAGTTTCCGACTCGCTCCCAGTCTGGGAAGTGCGCAGGATATCCGCCCGGGGGGCAATCCACGGCTTGATGGCGAGCGCGGGGTTGGGAATGGTGAACGAGATACCGAGGCCGACCGGGAAATGCCATTCCTTGATATCACAGGCCCCGGGAGTGAGGCAGCGGAACTCGGGGGCGACATATCCGGCACCGCCCTGCAGCGTCACCGCAATCGGCACCAGCGGTCCGCCGAACACCTTCATGTTGGCTGTGGCGCCGCCGGACCAGACCGCATCACCTGCATCAGGATCCAGCCGCGATACCGTGCCGGACACGCCCAGAATTCCGAACCCCGCCTTGACCGTGGCGCCCCCGGCCCAGCCGCCGCCGGCCGCGTCATTGGGAATGCCCGCATCGAGCGAGAGACCGATACCGCTGGTGATCCCGCTGTTGATGACCGGCAGGCCGGCGGCCTGGCCCTGAAGTGATGTGGCCGCCAGCAGCGAAAGGGAGAGCGCCATGGTGGAGCGTGCCAGGATGCGATGTCGCATGAAGTGCCTCATTTGAAATGCGCCCGTGGCGCGAATGCGCGGAAGCTAGCGGAGGAGGGGGATGATGCAAGTGGGCCGGAAAGAATGCGCGTCCGGCAGCTGCTGCCGGACGCGCATACCTGCCAGCGAAGCGCGGATCTAGTGAATGAACGCCAAGCCGACGGAGACGCCGTCCCACGGCGAATCGCCCAAGGCGCCGGACACCCGAACGTCAAGCGAATTCGTGAACTTGATGTCCACACCGAGGCCCAGGGCAAAGAAGATATCCGAGTCGCTGTCGCCACCGATATTGTTGCCGAACGCCGGAATCATGACCGGGTGCACGTAGGGCACGAACGTCACGTCGGAGTTCTCCAGCATGACGCGCCGGCCGAGCGAGATGCCGATCGGGATGAAGGCGTACGTACCATCGTTGAAGTTCAGGCCGGCGCCCAGTGTGAGTGCCCCATCCAGCGGGAAGCTCTGGGACGACTGCAGCACGCGGGTGCGCGCGCTGACGCCTGCCAGCAAGCGGGTCTTTCCGGGAGTGTCCAGGAAGCCGCCGCGGAAGCCGATGTCCCAGCGATCATGGCCGTAGCCATAGAACCCCTCGAGAGCCCACCCAGACCCACCTGGATCGGAGAGGGTTGCACCCACTTCACTCGATGTGTACGTCCGATACGGGGACTTGAACACCGGTGTGCCGGTCTCCTGCGCCGCCGCCGAACCTGCCAGCGTGAGCGCAGCGACCGCACCCGCAATGCCGACCATGAGCTTACGCATTCGGAGATTCTCCTTGGACGTGCTCCGCAACGACGCGCACCTGTTCGTCCACCACCTGCAGGAATCCGCCGCGCACGTGAAAGCGGTGCGTGGCGTTCCCCTGCCGGACGGCCAGGGTTCCATCGCCGAGAAGCGTCATGAGCGGGGCGTGGTGCGGCAGGATGCCCACCTCCCCGTCGAACGCAGGCGCGATCACCGACTCGGCCTGCCCATCAAACATCTTCGCTTCGGGCGAAATGACCGTGACATGCATCACGACCTCGCCAGTTCCTGCGCCCGCGCCACCACATCTTCGATGCCACCCTGCATGTAGAACGCCTGCTCCGGCAGGTGATCGAACTCACCGGACAGTACCCGCTCGAAGCTCGCAATGGTCTCGTCGAGCTTGACGTACTTGCCGGGGAAGCCGGTGAACTGCTCCGCGACGTGGAACGGCTGCGAGAGGAACCGCTGGATGCGGCGCGCCCGCGCCACCACCAGCTTGTCTTCTTCCGACAGTTCGTCCATGCCCAGGATCGCAATGATATCCTGGAGCGCCTTGTAGCGCTGCAGCGTATTCTGGACCCCGATGGCCACGTTGTAGTGCCGTTCACCCACAAACTGCGGATCGAGGATACGGCTGGAGCTGTCGAGCGGGTCCACCGCGGGGTAGATGCCCAGCTCGGCGATGGAGCGCGACAGCGTCACCGTCGCATCCAGGTGGGCAAAGGCGGTGGCCGGCGCCGGGTCGGTCAGGTCGTCGGCCGGCACGTAGATGGCCTGCACCGAAGTGATGGAGCCCTTGCTGGTGGAGGTGATCCGCTCCTGCAGGTCGCCCATCTCGGTGGCCAGGGTCGGCTGGTAGCCCACCGCGCTGGGCATCCGGCCCAGCAGCGCCGACACTTCCGAGCCGGCCTGGGTAAAGCGGAAAATGTTGTCAATGAACAGCAGCACGTCCTGGCCTTCCACGTCGCGGAAATACTCGGCGACGGTCACGCCCGACAATCCGACCCGGAGCCGGGAGCCGGGCGGCTCGTTCATCTGGCCGTAGATCAGCGCCACCGAGTCGAGGATGTTGGCTTCCTTGAACTCGAGGTAGAGGTCGTTGCCCTCGCGGGTCCGCTCGCCCACGCCGCAGAACACCGACCGGCCGCCATGGCCCTTCTGCACGTTGTTGATCAGCTCCTGGATGACCACCGTCTTGCCCACGCCGGCGCCGCCAAACAGCCCGATCTTGCCGCCCTTCACGAACGGCGCGATCAGGTCAATGACCTTGATGCCGGTCTCGAAGATCTCGGTCTTGGGCTCCAAGTCGGTGAACTTGGGCGTCTCACGATGGATGGGCCACCGCTCCGCGTCCGCCGGAATCGGCGGGCCACCGTCCACCGGCTCGCCCAGCACGTTGAGGATGCGCCCCAGCGGTACGTTGCCCACCGGCACCGTAATCGGGCCGCCGGTGTCGGCGATCTCCATGCCGCGCCGGACACCGTCGGTGCTGCTCATCGCGACCGCGCGCACCTGGTTCTGGCCGATATGCTGCTGCACCTCGGCGGTGACGTGGATATCCCCATCGTCGAGCCGGAGCGCGTTGTAGATCTCCGGCAGGTTCTCGGGCTCGAATTCCACGTCGAGCACCGGTCCGATGACCTGGACGATCTTGCCGATGTTGTGAGTCGCGATTGCGGTTGCCATGCTCTGGATCCTTGAAGGTCGTCAGTCGTCAGTCGTCGGTCGTCAGTCGTCGGTCGTCGGTCGCTGTTGATGACCGTCGACCGTCGACCCGCGACTACCCCTGCAATGCCGCTGCGCCGCCGACGATCTCGGCGATTTCCTGGGTGATGGCGGCCTGGCGCAACCGGTTGTACGTACGCTTGAGGTCGTCCAGGATCTCGCCCGCGTTGTCGGTCGCATTCTTCATGGCGGTGCGCCGGGCGCCGTGCTCTCCAGCCGCGGTTTCAACGAGGCCGCGGTACAGCGCATTCCGGACGTAGAGCGGCAGCAGCCGCTCCAGCAGGGTCGCTGCGTCGGGCTCCAGCAGATAGTCCGGCCGAGTGCCGGAGCGCTCGGGCGCGGCAACGGGAAGGATACGCATGACCGTCGGTGGCGTCGTGATGGCGCTTTCGAACCGGGCGTACACCAGATCCACGCTGGCCAGCTCGCCCCTGGCGTACTGTTCCATCAGGGGCTCCATGACCTCGGTCGCCTGCGCCGACGTGGGCCGGTCCCCGATATCAATCCGCTCCAGCGCCAGCGCGCGGCCCAGATACCGGAAGTATCCGATGCCCTTCCGCCCGATGCCGTGGATGTCCACCGTCATGCCCTGGTGTTCCAGCTCGGTGATGCGGCGGCGTGCTTCCTTGATCAGGTTCGAGTTGAACCCGCCGGCCAGCCCGCGGTTGGACGTGATCAGGATGATGGCAGCGCGGGATGGTCCACCCTTGGCCGGCGGTTCCGGCTGGCTCAGGAGCGGGAAGTCGCCGGCCAGATCGGGCGTCGCCAGGTCGGCGATGACCTCGCGCAACGCCTCGGCATATGGCCGGGCGGCGATCACGCGGTCCTGGGCGCGCTTGAGCTTGGAGGTGGAGACGAGCTCCATCGTCCGGGTGATCTTCCGGGTGTTCTGGACCGAACGGATCCGGCCCCGCAGCGCCTTGGTCTTGGCCATTACTCGGCGACGAAGATGTGTTGGAACGCCTCGATGGCCGCGCGGAGCTCGGCGCTCAGCGCGTCGGTCAGTTCCTTCTTCGTACGGATGCCTTCCAGCACCGCGGGTCGCTGGGCCTGCAGATACTGCAGGAAGTCGCGCTCCCACTGGCGGATCTGCTTCACGTCCACGTCATCCAGGAAGCCGTTAGTGACCGCGAAGATGATGGCGACCTGCTGCTCCACCGGCACCGGCTGGTACTGCGGCTGCTTGAGCACTTCGACCAGCCGGGCGCCGCGTGCGAGCTGGCGCTGGGTGGCGGGGTCAAGGTCGGAACCGAACTGGGCGAACGCTTCCAGCTCGCGATACTGCGCCAGGGAGAGCCGCAGCGGACCGGCCACCTTCTTCATGGCCTTGATCTGTGCGTTGCCGCCGACGCGGCTCACCGAGATGCCGGCATCCACGGCCGGTCGCACGTTGGAGTAGAACAGGTCGGTGGTGAGGAAGATCTGCCCGTCGGTGATCGAGATGACGTTGGTCGGGATGTAGGCCGAGACGTCGCCCGCCTGCGTTTCGATGATGGGCAGCGCCGTGAGCGAACCACCCGGCTTCCGGATGCGCGGGTCCAGCTTGACGGTCTCCGCATCTTCGGACAGCTTGGCGGCGCGCTCGAGCAACCGGCTGTGGAGATAGAACACGTCGCCCGGATAGGCCTCACGACCCGGCGGCCGACGGAGAATCAGCGAGAGCTGGCGATACGCGGCGGCCTGCTTGGAGAGGTCGTCGTAGACGCAGAGCGTGGCCGCGCCCTCTTCGTACATGAAGTATTCGGCGATGGCGCAGCCCGAATACGGCGCGATGTACTGCAGCGGCGCGGGCTCCGACGCGGATGCCACGACCACGATGGTGTAGTCCATGGCGCCGGCTGCCTTCAGCCGCTCCACCACCGTCGCCACCGTGGAGCGCTTCTGGCCGATGGCCACATACACGCAGATGACGCCGGTACCCTTCTGATTCAGGATCGTATCAACCGCAATGGCGGTCTTGCCGGTGCCGCGATCGCCGATGATCAGCTCGCGCTGGCCGCGGCCGATCGGGATCATCGCGTCAATGGCCTTGATGCCGGTCTGCAGTGGCTCCTTGACCGGCTGACGGACAATGATGCCCGGCGCGATCATCTCGACCGGGCGGCTGGTCTCCGCCTTGATGGGGCCACGGCCATCCACCGGCCGTCCCAGCGCATCCACCACCCGCCCCAGCATGGCTCGTCCGGCCGGCACTTCCAGCAGGCGGCCGGTCCGCCGGACTTCGTCGCCTTCCTTGAGCTTGAGGTAGTCGCCCAGGATGGCGCAGCCGACGTTGTCCTCTTCCAGGTTGAGGACCAGGCCGGTCACCACTTCACCGGTATCGTGGGCCGTGAACTCGAGCATTTCACCCGAGGTCGCGGATTTGAGGCCGTACGCACGGGCAATGCCATCGCGAACTTCGAGCACGGTGCCAACCTCGGCGACATCAACGGTCGCGAGGTCCGCACTCTCGATTTCACGAATCAGGATGTCCTTGAGCTCGCCGGGGCGGAGGATGGTGTCAGTGGCCATGAGTCCTGTTCAAGCCTCGGTTGACGGATCCGAAATTAGCTTGTGAAAATAATCACAATACCCAGCTTCAGGCAAGGTGGAGCCTGGTATCGGCGGAGTCCGGCCAGACGACCGGGTCAAACCGCCATCATGCGCGCGACCTGGTCTTGCCTCTGGCAAAGTGTGCCAGCACACCGCGCGGCCCCAGCCGCGCCAGGCCGGTGGTCGGCACTCCGGCAATTCGGCTTGAGGTACTGTTGAGGTGCGCGGGCGACGAAAAGCTGAGCAGCCGCACTACGGTGCGCGCGGAGTAGCCAGGATTCCGGAGTAACTGACTCGCGGCAGCGATCCGGGTCAGGTCAATGACACGCTTCAGGTTCGGTGCGCCACCCGCGCCGAACTGGCGGGACAGGTGTTCCCGGCTGACACCCAGGCGGCGGGCCAGCTCTGCGGTGCGCACCGGCTTCTCGACATCGGCAACCAGTCGTTCCCACGCCCGCTGCTGGATGGCTTCGTCCAGCCGCAGCACCCGGACAGCCTCGGCCATCGCTCCCCGGCGCTGGGCCGTGAGCGAGATCCGGCCGACCAGTTCTCCCATCACAGCGTCGTCCACCTGTCCCACTGCGATAGCGGCGACATCACGATCGAGACAGCCGAGCAGGAGCCGCGCGTCATCCGGACGAAATGCGGCGAACGCAATGGACGGAATCGCCGGGAAACGTGCCCCGAGCGACGCCAGGCCAGCGTCGCCCAGCCGGGCCGGGCTCATCACGATGGTATCGGTGAGGTGATGCTCCAGGTGCCGTTCGAGCGCCGCGGCAGTGCGGCAGGCGACCACGCGCGGACCGCCCCTCGGCAGCGAGCGGCGGAGGGCGAGCAGGGCCGCCCGGTCATCGAGCAGCGCAGCGACAACCGGCATGCTCAGTTGCTGGACGGTTGGGGAAGCCGGTCCGGACGCCCTGCCCCGACGGCCACGAGCGTCCGTTCCATGTCGCCGGCGCGCTTCAGGACGCCCCGCGCGTTGTCATAGGAGAGCTTGTCCAGCGCACCATCGAGTGGGAGCCAGCGGAAGTCGGTGATGCCCTCTTCCACTTGTGGCACCGGGTCGCCGGCTGGCGACTCCAGCAGGAAGAAATGGCAGTACTTGTGGATGGCGCGGCCCCGGAACCGGAAGTGCCAGTCAATGATGCGAATCGGCCCGCGCAGGATCAGCTGGTCGAGCCCGGTTTCTTCGGCCGTCTCCCGCAGGGCCGCATCGGCAGGCGACTCGTTCTCCTCAAGGTGTCCCTTGGGAAAGCCCCAGTTGCCGTAGGAATCGCGGATGAGCAGGAAGCGCGCCGCACCTGCGGCGTCACGGCGAAAGACGATGCCGCCGGCGCTGACTTCGAGCTCCGCGCGCTTCTTGGCCATCAGAACACCGAGATCTTGATGTACTTGCGCGGGTGCGCCTGGAAATCCGCCATGAGTTCACGAAACTGCTTCATGGTCGTGGTCGTCTCGTTGTACAGCGTGGAATCGGTGGCCAGCATGCCCAGCGTGCCATTGCCCGCCTGGATGCGGCTGAGCAGCGTGTCCATGGACTGGATCACGTTGATCAGGCTGGCCTGGTTCTGCTGCAGTGCGGTCATGACCTGGCGAAAGTCAGCGGACGCAGCCCGCAGGTCGGTGCTGGCGGCGGCGCCATTGTTGAGGATGGTGCTGAACTGCCCGTGGGCGGTGGCACTGTCTATCCGCGCAACGGTGCGGTCAAGGTTTCGCGATACATTGGCAAAACTGTTGGAAGTGACTTCCGCATTGGCACCGACCCGGTCAAGCCGGGCGCTCTGGGCCTTGGTGAAGGTCACCAACCGGCTCGAAATCGCGGCCAGATCCAGTACGCTCTGGCGAAACTCCTTGAGCGCCGTGCTGTCGAACGCGCCCTGAATGCGACTGGTGACCTGGGCGACGTCGCCCGCGATGCGGCTGGCCTGTGCGGTGAGCTGGCCGATGTCTGGCAGCGTGGCGCCAGGCCAGGCATTACCGCCCGCCTGATCGCTCTCCACCAGCGCTGCGCGCACATTGGGATCATCGGGCAGCGGGTCGAACGAGATGATGTTGGCACTCCATCCGCCGAACAGACTGGCCGACGATGCGATGACGGCGGGCTTCGCGGGAAGCTGCACCTTGGCGTCCAGCTCGAAATCGGCCTCCACCCAGTCATCGCCGGCGAGCCGGATGGCAGCCACCTTCCCCACCTTCACGCCACGCAGCGTAACCGGATTGCCGACCTGCAGCCCGTCTACCGTGCGGAAGCGCGCCGAGAAACGATCCGGCTGGCGGCCCAGGTGGGCCTGTCCCAGCCAGAGCGCGCCCGCGATCACCACCGCGAGGGCGACGAGCACCGCGGCGCCCACCACGAACTCGTTGGTCCTTTTCACTGGTGGGTCCTCCGCGGCGCCGGCGCATCAGGCCGGCCGTCAATGAACTGGCTCACCACCGGATCATCCGAGGCGCGCATCTCCTCCACCGTTCCGACCTGCCGGATGCCACCCTCGTACAACATGGCGATCCGGTCTCCCACCACAAAGGCGCTCTGCATGTCGTGCGTCACGATAACGCCAGTCACCCCGAGGTCGCGGGTGCGGCACATCAGCTGATTCATGGACGCCGAGGTGACCGGATCGAGTCCGGTGGTCGGCTCGTCATAGAGCAGATACTTGGGCTTCAGCGCAATGGCCCGCGCGAGGCCCACCCGTTTCCGCATTCCGCCCGACAGCTCGGCGGGCAACTTGTCCTCGGCGTCCTCCAGCTGCACCACTTCGAGCGACTCCCGGATCCGGCCGGCGATCGTCGCCTCGTCCAGCTTCCGGCGGGCCAGGCCCAGCCGGATGTTCTGTGCCACGGTCATGGAATCGAACAGCGCTGCGAACTGGAAGACATAGCCGACCTTTTCGCGCAGCAGGGCCAGGTCCTCCGGCTCGAGATCACTGACCACCTGCCCGTCGAGCGTGACAATGCCGGCATCGGGCTGCAGCAGTCCGATGATGCACTTCAGCAGCACGCTCTTCCCGGTGCCGGAGTAACCGATCACCACGGTGTTCTGTCCATCCGGCACGTCGAGCGAAAGGCCCTGGAGGACGACCTTCTCTCCGAAGTGCTTGCCAAGGTCGCGGATCTCGATCATGCCGGACTCACAGCAGCACCAGGGCCCAGAAGGCGTCGAGCACCAGGATCGCCTCGCAGCCCAGCACCACTGCCCGCGTGGTGGCCTCGCCGACCCCCTCGGCACCGCCCCGGGAGCGCAGCCCCCGAACACACCCCATGAGCGCCACGGCCCCGCCAAAACTGGCCGACTTGAGCAGGCCGAACCAGATATCCTTGAACTGGTAGAACTGCCGCAGCCCCTTCACGAACTCCTGCGACGTCAGATCGAGCAGGTTGATGGCCGTGATCCATCCGGACACGACGCCCACCGCCACGGCAAATGCCGTGACCACGGGGAACATGATCATCGCCGCCAGCACCCGGGGCACCGTGAGGTAGGCATCGGGGTTGTATCCCAGCGTTTCCAGCGCATCCACCTGCTCGGTCACCCGCATGGTTCCGAGTTCGGCCGCGATGCTGGCTCCCACCCGCCCCGCCAGCGCCATCCCGACGAGCACCGGGCCCAGCTCCATCATGATCGTCTTCCCCACCAGCGCACCGACAAAATAGAGCGGAATGGCACCGGTGAAGATGTACGACGACAGGAGGGCCAGCACGATACCGGTGAAGACGGCGATGAACAGCCCGATGGGCACCGAGTCCACGCCAAGGCGACGCATCTGTGGAACGAGATGCGGCCGCCAGGTTGGAACGTCGGCCGCCGCCCGTGCGGCGCCCTTGGCTGAGCGACCCACCTGTTCGATGACCCGCTGCCAGGCCGCCTCTGGGAGAGCTGATTGGGGCACGGGGGGAAGTTAGGGGGGAAATATCATTGCGTCGAGTTTTGCGACTCAGGGGCGTACTGCGGTGCGCCCCTGCGTCACGCTGCAAAGCTCGCCAGCGCTCTTCCCACATCGCCCTCGCGCAGGCGCTTGAGGGCGCGATCCCGGAGCTGGCGCACCCGCTCGCGGGTGACGCCCAGCATGCCGCCGATTTCCTCAAGGGTGTGCTCCCGATCGCCATCCAGGCCGAAGTAGAGCCGCAGCACCTTGGCGTCACGAGGCGGCAGGGTCCGGAGCGCGGTCTCGATTTCCTCCGAGAGGAAACGGTCCATCGCCGCATTCTCGACGTCACCCTGGTCCTCGGCCACGAACCGGTCAATCAGCGAGCGGTCGCCTTCGGGGTCGAGCGGCGCGTCGAGCCGCACCTCGGCGGTGTTGAGCGCGGCGAGGGCCTGCACCACATCCAGCGCCAGCCCGGTGGAGGCGGCTATCTCTTCGGGGGTGGGTTCCCGGCGCAGCTCCTGGCGGAGCGCCTCGGACGTACGGATGATCCGGGAGAGATCGGCGGTGCGATTCAGCGGGACCCGGACGGTACGGCCATGGCGCGCGAGTGCAGCCAGAATGGCCTGGCGGATCCACCAGACCGCATAGGAAATGAACTTGACCCCCATGTCGGGATCGAACTTCCGCGCGGCGGTGAGCAGGCCGACATTGCCTTCGCCGATCAGGTCGGTCAGGGCGAGCCCGCGGTTCTGGTATTTCTTGGCGACGGAAATGACAAAGCGAAGGTTGCGCTTGACCAGCTCCTGCATGGCCGCCTCATCGCCGGCGCGCACCTTGCGGGCAATGGCAATCTCCTGCGCCGATGTGAGCAGCGGCGTCAGGCTCACTTCATAGAGATATTGATCGAGGATGTCCTTGTCGGCGTCGTACACACCCAGCGATTTGGCGGTTTCCCGCTTTCGGCTGCGCCGCGCCTTGGCCGGCGGGCTGGCCGCCAGGATCTCGGCCATGGTCATGTCATCGGTGATCGCCGGGATGGAGTCGTCGGGCGGCCGCTTGGTGGGCCGCTGTCGGGCTGCATCGCCACCGCTGGGTTCCTGCTTCTTGGTCATGGGTCCAAAGTAATGCGGAAACGCGGCGCCGCGAGGCAGTGCGCGCAGTCGCCGCTTGACGTGACTGGGTGAAATCGGATAACTTGCCGTGCTGCCGCGCCTGCGCCCCCGGACGTTCGGGGCGCGACAATATAACGGGGGCGTAGCTCAGTTGGGAGAGCGCGTGAATGGCATTCACGAGGTCAGGGGTTCGATCCCCCTCGCCTCCATTCGGCAGGACGCGCGGCAGCTGGCAGCGGGACGAGCCTGGGTCCCGGCGTTGCGCAGGGGGGACCGGATGGCTAGCATTGTCGTCCGCTCGCGGGAATAGCTCAGTTGGTAGAGCACAACCTTGCCAAGGTTGGGGTCGCGGGTTCGAGTCCCGTTTCCCGCTCTGGGACGTATGCAGGGACAGGACGTCGGCAGAAGGCTGAAAGCCAGGAGCTGAGAGCTCTAAGCCCTCGGCTCTCAGCTTCAAAAACGGCGCGGGGTGGAGCAGTCTGGTAGCTCGCCGGGCTCATAACCCGGAGGTCGTGGGTTCAAATCCCACCCCCGCTATTGGTGGACAGACGGTCAGATGGACAGATGGACAGCAGCTCCCGGCGCAGGGAGTCCTCCAACCACCGGAGCCGACTGTCCGACCGTCCATCTGACCGTCTGTCGTCTGTCCGGGCGGTTAGCTCAGTTGGTTAGAGCGCCACGTTGACATCGTGGAGGTCACAAGTTCGAGCCTTGTACCGCCCATGGCCTCGCGCGGCGACGCGGTTGGCCGAGCGCTCGTAGCTCAATTGGATAGAGCATCTGACTACGGATCAGAAGGTTGGGGGTTCGAGTCCCTCCGGGCGCATGTGAAGGTCGAAGGTCGAAGGTCGAGGGACGAGGGTCGAGGGTCGAGGGTCGAGCGAACATGGCATTCCTTGACCCTGGACCCGTGACTCTCGACCCACACGGGGCGTAGCGCAGCCCGGTTAGCGCGCCTGCTTCGGGAGCAGGAGGTCCCCGGTTCAAATCCGGGCGCCCCGATAGGATGGATGGAAGCAAGACACGGGACACGGGACACGGGACACGGGACACGGGACACGGGACGCGAGTCCGGTGTCCCGTGTTTTGCGTTCGTACCGTAACCACACGTCCCGGCGCTCGAACACGCCTACTGAAACCGGCGGTCGCTGCGGCCGCCGAATAGACAGTCTCCGCGGCCAAACTTGGGAGTCGCATCGGTCCACGCCGGCGCCGCCGGCTGCGGGCCGACGCTCGGCGCCGCGGCCAGCACCTCATACGCGCGCCAGTCGCCGCTCGACGCAATTTCGCGGAGACGCGACGGCTGGGAGCCTTGCCAGGCTGGCTCGCACCGCGCATTCACGAGTACGTGGGTGATGCCGCGTCGCGTCAGCCAGGCCTCATGCCACGCCGACCACGCGGCGCCGTAGAAGGTCCGCAGCTCCATGAGGCGCTCAGGCGCATCGGGGCGAGCGAAGTGCACGTACCGCAAGTTGGACACGAAAAACTGGTGGCCGCCATAGGCGGTCAGCAGCGGGCTTCGGAGGGGGCGGGCGTAGTCCTGCGCCGGGTCCGCGAGGTCACTGCTCACGACGAGCTCGTGGCCGCGCGGGATCGCGCGGAGCACCTGTCGGAGATCCGGATCCTCCGCCACTTCGAACCATTGTCGCGCGTTGGTCGGCGTGCGGATCCACGGTGAGGCGTAGAGCAGCAGCGGAGTCGATGTAATGGCCAGGCCGCCCGCCAGCGCTGCTGCGCGCACTGCCCTGCCCTGCATTTCGAGTATGGTGGCGAGCAAGGCGAAGGCCCCGAGGAGGAGCAGCAGCCGCACCGGCTGCACACTCACCAGCAGCTCGTTGTCGAAGAAAAAGGGCTTGTTCGTCGCCGCGAGCCCGAGCTGCGCGAGCTGAGCGGCCAATTGCGGACGAAACGGAAAGTCGTACCAGCGGAACACGGCCTCGAACACGAGCGCCACCACGGCCACCACTCCGATCAGCCCGCCGAGCCGGGCCGCGGCGGCCGGCAGCCGGCGACCGGTGCGGTGCATGGCGAAGAGGGCCAGCAGTGCCACGATGGCGACGATGGACGAGATGCGCACGACCTCGGCATATGTGACAGCCACGCTTGATCCTCGAACGGGAAGCGTCAGCGGCTGCACGTCGCCCGGCAACATCGCCTTTCCTATGAGTGCCAGGGCAAGCGCGCCACCAGCCATCCAGACCAGCGCCCACGAACGGGGTGCGCCAGCCGTGCCGCGCAGCGCGCCCATGATCGCGAGCAATCCCAGCGCCGCCCCGAAGCCCACAAAGTACTGGGGCTTGATCTGCGAGAGTGCGGCGAATCCCAGCGCGCTGATCAGCAGATCCCACGAGCGCAGGCGCCGGAACGCAAGCGCAAAGGCCGCCGCGCCGAGCGCCAACCCGAGCGCCGAGTTCAGCATCTGCCCCGGCACGAGCAGCGTCCAGCTCGGGGGAACCAGCAGATCGCCGGGAAGTCCGCCAAGTGCCTGTGAGAACGAGCGATCGGCGAGCGGGAACGTGATGGCGAGGACCGTCGCCGCCAGCGCGGTACGCCGCGACACGGCGAATCTCGCGAGCAGTGCGGTGCACGCCTGAAGCAGCGAGAGCGTGCTGAGCAGCGGCACGATGCAGAACAGCACGATCTCCCCGGCGTCGGCACCAAGCATGCGCTCGACGGCACCGGCCAGCCAGGACGGTCCTGGGTGGTAGTTGATCGGAACCCCACTGTAGTCCAGCGCCGAGTCCACGCCCCCATAGCGCGCGATGGCTCGCGCGTGCCCCAGCGCCCAGCGCCAGTCGAAGTACCAGGTCAGCGCCGGCCGGTGGCCGAGCCACCGGACCAGGAACAGCTCAAGGGCTGCAAGGACGGCGACGGCCGCCCCCACCACGCCGATGATGAGCATCGTGCGACCGGTGCGACTCGTCGCTGCCCGCCAGGCTCCGCGCCCCGCCGCCGTCACGGCCAGGGCCAGCGTGACCGCCCAGAGCACGAGAGCAAGAATCAGCACCGGGAACCGGAGGAGGAGCGGAATTGCTGGCGCCAGTGCGATAGCGATGCCCACACCCACAAACCCGACGAGCGCCGCGTATTCGGTGCGCTCGACGTCCGCGGCGTACGCTTTGAGAGCGGTGAGCCTCATGCGGTCTCCCCTGGAGACGGGACGTGGCACGCTCGATTGGAGGGAGCGGCTCAATCCTACGGCGCAAACGGAAGCAGCGGAAGATGCGGCCCCGTGGAGAACATGCCCGTCCGCCGTCCTTGCCGGACTTACGCTGAGTTGCGCCGCCGCGGGCACACCCGTGTGACTGTGTAGACGGACAGACGGACAGACGGGAAGGCGGGAAGTGCCGCGCGGTTCCTTCTGGAGCCGGGCGGCGTTTGCTTTATCCTTCCCATTGTCCTCCACTTCGGAGATGTCCCATGATGCCAACCCGCGCCCTCGGCTCCCAGGACCTCACCGTTTCCGCGCTCGGCCTCGGCCTGATGGGAATGAGCCAGTCCTACGGCACCGCCGACGAACGCGACGAGCGCGAATCCATCGCCACCATCCACCGTGCCGCCGAGCTGGGATGCACGTTCCTCGACACCGCGGAGGTCTACGGTCCCTACGCCAACGAGGAGCTGCTGGCCCGGGCGCTGAAGCAACTCAAAGGTGGGCGCGACCGGGTGGTCATCGCGACCAAGTTCGGCTTCAAGATCAGGAACGGCGCCATCGCCGGGATGGACAGCCGGCCGCCACACATTCGCGAGGCCGTCGAGGGTTCGCTCCGCCGCCTCGCCACCGACCACATCGACCTTCTCTACCAGCACCGCGTGGATCCGACCGTACCCATCGAGGACGTCGTCGGCACGATGGCCGACCTCGTGCGCGAAGGGAAGGTCCGCTTCCTTGGCCTCTCCGAAGCCGGCGAGCAGACCATCCGCCGCGCCCACGCCGTGCACCCGATCTCGGCACTGCAGAGCGAATACTCGCTCTGGGAGCGGAATCTCGAGCCGCGCATCATCCCGCTGCTGCGTGAACTGGGGATCGGCCTGGTGCCGTTCGCGCCGCTCGGCCGTGGCTTTCTCGCGGGGGCCGTCAAGCGCGCCGAGGAATACCCCGACGATGACTTCCGCCGCAACGACCCCCGCTATCAGGGCGCAAACTTCGATGCCAACATGCGGGCTGCGTCAGCCGTGCGCGACCT
>Ga0207707_10001066_pt1 | contig 26278 bp, 23 predicted proteins | sample KBSC83BmetaG_FD_184336 | JGI IMG/M metagenome (GOLD analysis project Ga0207707, IMG submission 184336) | Corn rhizosphere microbial communities from Kellogg Biological Station, Michigan, USA - KBS C8-3B metaG (SPAdes) (version 2) | ecosystem: Host-associated > Plants > Roots > Rhizosphere ... | reverse complement strand
GACAAGCTTTGCGACCGGATCGCCATCGTCGACCACGGCCACCTCATGGCGCTCGACTCGCCCATTCGGCTCAAGGCATCGATCCCGGCGGCGAACATCATCGAGGCGAGCTTCGACGGCGCGCCGGCCGACTGGGAGTCGAGGCTCGGCGCCCTCCCCGGCGTCGAGCGCGTGAGCGGCGACGCGAGCGCGGCGCGCATCACCACGGAGAGCGGCGCCGAGACGACCACGGCGCTCATGTCCACCGCCGCGGCGGCGGGCGTGACGGTGAAGTCGCTCGCCGTACAGAGCACGTCGCTCGACGACGTGTTCGTGCACTACACCGGCCGCCAGCTGCGCGACGCGCTCCAGGAGCCGTCGGCCGCCGAGCGTTCGGTCATGGTCAACCGCGGCCGCTGAGGACGACGCATGCATCGCACGTGGGCCATCATCGAGCGCGAGCTCAGACGATTCCGTCGCAGCCCGACGCTCATCCTCATGTCGCTCGTCATGCCCGTCGTACAGATGGTCGTGCTCGGCTACGCGTTCGGCGGGCAGGTGAAGCGGCTCAAGGTGGGGCTCGTGGACCAGGACGGCGGCGTGCCCGCGGTGCGGCTGCACGAGCTGTCGAACGCGGTCGCCGCGAACGCCGGAACGTTTCAGCCGCTGGCGTACCACGATGTCGGCACGGCGCTCACCGATCTGCGCAACGGACACCTGAACGGCGTGCTCACGATCCCGCCGGGATTCTCGCGTCGCACGCTCGAGGGAAACGACCCGCGCATCGCGCTCATCGAGGACAACACCGACAACTTCGTGAGCGCGAGCCTCGCGGCGGCGTTCAACGGTCTCGTGCAGGCGTACAACCAGCCGGCGGCCACCTCCGATCGCATCGCCAGGCAGACGGCGCTGGACGTCGTGGAAATGTATCCGTACGTGCCGTACATCCAGTATCTGCTCCCGGGCTCCATCACGATGGCCATCTTCATGATGGTGATGATCGGCGGCGGGATCATCTTCGTCGACGACAAGGCGCGCGGGCTGCACGAGGGCTACCTCGTCACGCCGATCACGCGGCTCGAGCTGATCCTCGGCTTCAACCTCTCGGGCGCGATCAAGGCGGTGATGGCGGGTGTCGTGCTCGTGATCGTGGGGTCGATCATCGCCGGCGTGCCGAATCCGCTCGATCCGCTGCGATTCCTGCGGCTGCTCGTGGTCGTGATCATCACCGCCGTCGCGCTCGTGAGCTTCATGTTTCTGCTGATGGTGCGCGTGGACGATCCGCTCGTGCCGCGCGCGACGTTCGGGCTGCTCAACACCTTTCTGTATTTCCCGAGCGGCGCGGTCTATCCGCAGCAGGCGTTCCCCGGATGGATGCGCGCGATCGCGAAGGTGGATCCGTTCACGTACGCGGTGCACGCGCTCAAGAGCCTGTTGCTCAAGAACACGGGCTTCGCGGCGATCGGTCTCGATCTGCTCTACCTCACGGTGTTCGCGGTGGTGTCGATGACGGCGGCCACGCTCCTCTTCCGGCGGACGCTGTGAGGCGCGCGCGGGCGGCGGTGACGCGAGCGCGCCGTCGCGCGCGCCGCGCCGAGCCGCGAGGCGACACGCGGCAGCGGCTGCTCGAGTCCGCGCGCGCGCTGTTCGCCGACCGCGGCTTCGAGAAGGTCACGGTGCGCGACATCACCGGCGATGCGCACGCGAATCTCGCCGCGGTGAGCTACTACTTTCGCGACAAGATGGGGCTGTACAAGGAGGTGCTGCTGCAGGGCATCGAGATCGCCCGCGAGCTGAACGCCGAAACGATGCTCTCGCGCGCCGATCACTCGCCCGAGGAGTGCCTGCGGCACTACGTGATCCACTACCTGCCGCACATCGTCCGGTCGGACAAGCGCGTGTGGTTCCACCGCATCATGCGGCACGAGATGTCCGCGCCCACGCCGGCCGCGCTGTGGTACGTCGAACAGTCGATCATGCCGCGCATCGAGTTTCTCGTCGGCGTCATCGGCGACCTGCTCGGCGACGGTGCCACTCCCGAGCGCGTGAACCGGTGTACGGCGAGCCTGCAGGCGCAGTGTCTCTTCTGGCTTCCGGATCCGTTCAAGACCGCCGTCTTCGGCGACTGGCAGCCGAGCACGGATGAGGCGATCCGGGAGATGGCGGAGCACATCGCAGAGTTCTCGCTCGCGGGGATTCGCGCGATCGCGAAGCAGCCGAAGGGCTCGCACGCGCGGCGGCGCTAGCGAGCGGCGCGCGCCTCGTGCGCGCACCACCGCATCACCACCGTCCCCACGATCAGCGCGTCGTCGCGCGGAATCGAGAACGTCGCGAACTCGGGGTTGAGCGACCGCAGCTCGATCGCGCGGCGCGTGAGGCGGCCCACCACCTTCACCACGTACCCCTCCTCCGGCCGCCGCGCGACCACCACCGAGTCGCGCCGCACGCCGCCGCCCACGCTCACCAGCACCACGTCGCCCGCGTGGAGCGCCGGCTCCATGCTGCTTCCGCTCACCGTGAGCGCGACGTACTTGCCCCCCGTGGCCAGCGTGCGCGGCAGCTCCACCCAGCGCTCGCACGGCTCGTCCCAGAGCTCGCGCCCCACACCGGCCGCGACGCCGAGCTCGGGCCACGGCGCAAGCCGCTCGTGCACCGCGCCGTCGCGACGCGGCTCGTGCACCACGGGCCCGTGGCTCACCGCCGTCACGCCGAGCTGCCGCGCGAGCACCAGCGCCTGCACGCGCCGCGCGAACCGCTCGGCGCGCGCCTCCGTGGCGCGGCGCTCCGCGCTCCGCTGCCCCGCGCGCGCGTCGCGCGCCAGCCACTCGCGGAACGCCGTCCCGGCCGCTCCATCCGGATCGAGCCGGTGCGCTCCCGCCCGCGCGGCGAGCCGCGCCAGCGCATCCATCTCGCGCTCGCGTCGCTCATCCCGATCGTTCGCTTCGTCAATCGCTCCCATGTGATCCTCCTCGGTCCATCACGCGCCGCGCGGGATTCGGCGGTGGCGATAGTGGCCGAACGCTCCCCGCGCTCCGGCGGAAAAACTCGACGAGCTCCGCCCGCTCGGCGCCCGCGCACTCGTTCACGTGCCGCAGCGCACGCTCGCGAAGCCGGCTGCGCAGCCGCGACAGACGCACCTTCGCCGCGGAGTATCCGACGTCGAGCCACCGCGCGATCTCGCGCATCGGCACCGCGTGGCTCACCCATTCGAGCATCTGCCGCTCGTCCGTCGACAGCGCGTCGTCGAGCACGCGCGCGAGCCGCGCCAGCGCTGGCGACATCCCGGCCAGCTCGGCGCCCGCGCCCGCACTCTCGCGGATCGCGTGCTCGGAGCAGCCCGCGAGCACGAGCCGCTCGCCACCGTCGTCCGCACCCGGCGATATGCCCTGCTCGCGCTCGTCGCGCCGCCGCGATGCACGGCGCGCGTCGAGCATCCGGTTGCGAAACGCGCGCACGATGTAGCCGTGCACCGATCGCATCGCCGTTCTCGCGTCGCCCGCGGTGAGCGCGAGCACGACGTCGCACAGCGCATCGTGCGCCTCGTCCTCCCAGCATTCGACGTCGAGCCCGGCGCGAGCGGCGTAGCGGGCGAGCAGCGGCTCGAAGCGAGCGTAGAACTCTCGCAGCGCTTCGAAGTCGCCCTGTCGCACGGCGGTGACCAGCTCCGCTTCGCTTGCCGTGCGCCAGCGCATGCGCGGCGCCAACCGCGCCCCGCCTGCCCCGCCCTCACCACCGTCGTCGCTCACTGCCGCGCCTCCGCTTCCACTCGTCACTCTGAAGACGCCGCAGGGTTACACCGCCGGCTCGCGCTGCCGAACGACCCACGCGCGAAGGCGGCTGGCGAGCCGCGCGAGCTCCGCCGGTGCCGGCGGATGCGCGAGCATCCGCGCGCTCGCCCTGGCGGCGCGCTCCGGCCGCATCCCCGCGAGGCGCGCGAGCGCCAGGAGCGAGAGCACGTCGCCGAGCGAATCGGCGTGCGCCTGGAGCGGCCGCTGCGCAGGGCGCGCCGCCACCCGAAGCGGTGCCTGCCGCGCCCGCGACACCCGCACCATCTCCTCACGGCTCGGCCGCTCCGCACTGGCGGTGAAGCCGAGGTTGGCGAGGGCGCGGCCGATGGCCGACGTCTCTGTGTTCTCGAGGCACGCGACGGCGTTCACGTCGCCATCGCCCTCGCGCTCGAGCGCCCAGCCGGTGGCGGCCGGATGCGGGTCGTCGGCGCCGCGATAGACGCGGGCGCGGAAGATCACGGCGCGCGCGTCGCGGGTAACGAGCGTCGTGATGATCCGGCCGGCAGGGTAGCGCTCGTAGAAGAGCGTGATGCGCCGCGCCACCGGGGCGTACCTCTCGAGATCGTACCCATACTCGGCCTTCGGCATCATTTCCTCGGTGCGTTGGATTGGTGGAGCGAACGAACGCACGATAAACCGAACAAATACCGAAAGCAATGGCCAGATGGTAAACCGCCTAACCGCAAAGGGTTAGGCGATTCCGCCGACTTCCGTGCGCCTTCTGCGCCGCTAACGATGCAGCCGGATCACGGCGCTTCGTACCGGTAGAGCGACCGCACCTTGGTGAATCGATACGGCGCCTGAGTTCCGCTCGCATGGAGCGTTCCTTCGTACACCACGCTGCCGGTCGGCGTCACCTCGGTCGCGAGGAACGGAGGGGCGCCGAACGGATAGCCGATGAGGGTGTTCCCACTGGCTAGCCGTTGCACCGAGCCGGTGAACGGCGTGTAGATCGCCGGCGCATGCAGGAACTGAAAGGTCATTGTCGCCGTGTGCGCGCCCGTATCGAGCTGGTACTCCACGGCACGGGTCTTCGACGGCGCGTGCTTCGTGCCGTTGTCGAACACCAGGATGTTGTCGTTCGGGAGCACGCGCACGCTGTGCTGGGCGCTGAAACCGCCGAGCGCGTCGCCGCTCATGGTAAAGTCTCCATCGGTCGCCGCGAAGGGGCTCGCGAAGGTCCAGATCAGCGCGCCGGTGGTGGCGTCGATCTTCGTGATCAGATCCAGATTCCTCCACGACACCACGTAGTTGCCGTCGCCGGCGATCGAGATGGCATTCGGGTGATCGAAGTCGAGCTGCCCCATCGTGGGCTCCACGTTGTCGGAGAGCTGGAAATGATCCCACGCGTTGAACACGACGGTCTGGTTGCCGTTCGCATCCTCCCGCACCAGCTGGTGTCCGACGACCAGTGAGTCGGATGGACCACCGGTTCCCGACAGATCGAGGTGCCGCGCCGTGTATTGCAGCATCAGCGCGCCATCGTACGCGCCGTCGTTGAACAGGAGCCAGAACTCGTGTCCATCCATGAACGCGGTATCCGGCGCGGTGAAGGTGCGCACGATGCTGCCGTCCGGCGCGATCTCCACCGCGTGCCCCGGTACCGCCTCGGCGCCGTGCGACGTGGTCAGCACCGCGGTGAAGTCGCCATTGGCCTGCTGCTTGACCTCCTCCGCGGGCGGCCCGTCCGGAAATTCGCGGTACCATGCCACGCGTCCGGTCGAGTCGAAGCCGGTGACGTAGGATGTGCTCCCGTCGAGGAGCGCGGTGAAGATGTAGCCGAAGCTGGCCGGCGAAGCGCTGGATAGACTCACCGATTGGAGAAACGTCGGGAGCGCGCCCGTCGTGAGCGTCGCCGTATCCGACGTCGCCGTCACGCCGCCGCCGAACGCCTCGACGTAGAAGTTGTACTCGCTCTCGGGCTGGAGGCCGAGCACGGGGAGATGCCCGCCGCTCAGATCCGTGACGAACGGCGTGGACTGCTTGGCGTCGCTCCCGGTCCAGTACACCACGTGGGCCGAGTCGGTGTTGGTCGCCGTGACGGCCACGATGGCGGAGAGGACGTTGTTGTCGTTCGCGGCGACGCTGAAGCTCGTGATCTCGGCGTGCTTGGGCGACATTGGGTTGCCGTTGTCATCGCTCGAGCATGCCGCGGCCAACAGCATGAGCGCGACGAACGCAATCGCGCGCAGGCGGCGGCCGGCGTTGGTGCGCGGCGATACAAAACATTCGGGCGGAGGCGCAGGAGACGCACCGCTGCTCCGGGGGATGGCGTACACGAAACTCCTCCGCTCGGGGTTCGAGGGCGCACTCTGCGAAAATCGTGCACGTTTCTTTGTGCGGCGGCAGGGGCGAACCGTTGTGTACTCCGGATCAGGAGGTAATATTCTCCTGAACAGGAGGAGAGCCATGGCCGCCCCCAGTTACCCCGCCACCCGATACGATCCGTCGCCGCTCGTCGACCTCACCTCGCCCGCGGCGCGCGAACGGCTCAGTCCCTCTGCCCTCAAGGCCTTTCTTCGGCTCATGGACCGCTGGCGCGTGCGCGACAACGACGCCCGCACCCTCCTCGGCGGCGTCAGCAATGGCCCCTTCTACGCCATGAAGAAGCAAGGCGCCGCGCGCGTGCTCGATGCGGACCGCCTCCTCCGCATCTCCTATCTCGTGGGCATCTTCAAGGCGCTCAACATCCTCCACTCACGCGCGCTCGCCGACGAGTGGGTGCGGCTCCCCAACACCAACCGGATCTTCGGCGGCACCACTCCCCTGGCCTACATGCTCAAGGGCGGCGTGCCCGCCATGCAGACCGTGCGACGGCTGCTCGACGCCCGGCGCGGCGGAGCGTGAGCGCGGCGCACGCGCTCCCCCACACGGGGCTCGTTCGCCGCAACGACACCCACCGGCTCGTCTCCTCGCAGTACCGCGACGGCGGCCGCTCGGTGCTCGCGGCGCTCGCCGACAACGACGCGGAGCTCGCCGACCTGTTCGATCTCGACAACGCCACCAACGATCGCCTGCTCGCCGAGAACGACCTCTCGGCCGGCATCGGCGTGCACGAGCTGCTCTTCGGCGTCCCGTACTACCGCATCGTCAACGCCGCCTTCACGCACCCGCACCCGCTCGGCAGCCGCTTCAATGGTCCCGATCGCGGCGCCTGGTACGCCGCGTTCGAGGTTCGCACCGCGCAGGCGGAGATCGCGTTTCACAAGTCGCTCCAGCTCGCCGAGATCGGCCGGTTCGACGACGACGTGACCTTCGACGACTACCACGCGGACTTCAGCTGCGAGCTCCACGACCTGCGCCACGCGTCCGCCTTCGCGCCCTGCCTCGATCCGAACAGCTACGTCCAGTCGCAAACGCTCGCCGCGCGGCTGCTCGATGCCGGATCGCTCGGCGTGGTCTACCCGAGCGTGCGCCGCGAGGGCGGCACGTGCGTCGCGTGCTTCCGCCCGGCGCTCGTGATGAACGTGCGAAAGGGGACGACCTACAGGTTCCGCTGGACCGGCTGGGCCGTGCCCACCATCACGCGCGCGCCGGCGGGGTGACGCCGAACACGCGCGCGGCTAGCTCTTTTTCGCGAGCGACTGGAGCAGCTTCATCATCTGCACGTCGAACGGATCGGGCGTCGCGTCGTCGTCCGCCACCTCGAAGTTGAGCTGCGGCGTCTCGAGGATCAGCGGCACCTTCTTCGCGCGCTTGTCCGCGAGCAGCCAGCCGAACGGCTCGCGCCCGATCTTCCCGTCGCCCAGCAGCACGTGTCGATCCTTGTTCGAGCCGAGCGCGCCTTCGCTGTCGTTGAGGTGAAAGAACGACGGCGGTCCGTCGGCCGCCTTCTCGAACGCATCGATGATCGCGGTGAACGCGGCCTTCGACACGGTGATGTCGTGGCCCGCGGCGAACAGATGGCAGCTGTCGAGCCCGAAGCCCGTGCGCTCGCGCAGCGCGTCGGGCACGCCGGCGAGCATCAATCCCACCTCTTCCGCCGTGCGTCCCATGGTGAGGCCGGCGCCCGCGGTGTTCTCGATGAGGAGCCTCGTGTCTCCTTTCACCGTCTTGAGCGCGTGCGTGATCGCCTTCGCCACGCGCTTCGCCGCCGATTCGCGGTCGTGCCCGGTGGCGGCGCCGGGGTGGAAGCACACCGCGCCCACGCCGAGGGCGGTGGAGCGCTCGAGCTCCTTCGCGAGGCCGTCGCGCGCGCGGGTCCACTTCTCGTCGTCCGCCGTGGCGGTGTTGAGCACGTACGCGGCGTGCACCACGACGTTCTCCGGCTCGATTTGCGCCTCATCGAGCGCGCGGCGGAATCGCTCCACGCGCTCGGGGCGAATCGACTGCTTGTCGCCGTAGTATTTGGGGATGGCGGTGAAGATCTGCAGCGCGGTCATGCCGGCCTCGCCGGCGCGGCGCGCCGCCATGTCGATTCCGCCGTTGTCTATCGTGTGGGCGCCGAGCAGTAGTGGCATGGGTCCATGGGAGAAAGAGCTTGCGTGCGACGGCGTGTGCCTTGCAGCTTTTCAGGTTCAGCCTCGCAGCGCGAATCGCCTCGTCGGCGCTCCGCGCGCTCCTCTAGAATAGCGATCGCAGTCATGACTGTCGCCACCAAGCCGTCACCCGCCACGCCTGCCGCTCCGGCGCCGGCGCCCTCCGCTCCGCTCGCTTCCGGCGGTGCCGAGCGTGCCTCGATCACCGCGTTCAATGGCATTCGCCGCACGCCGCCACCGGTGAACGAGCCGGTGAAGAGCTACGCGCCCGGCAGCGCGGAGCGCGCCGAGCTCAAGGCGCGGCTCGCCTCGATGGCGAGCGAGCGCGCCGACATCCCGCTCGTCATCGACGGTCGCGAGATCCGTACCGGCGTCACGACCAACGTGGTGATGCCGCACGCGCACCAGCACGTGCTCGGGCTCTGGCACGGCGGCGATGCGGCGCACGCGGCGCACGCGATCGATGCGGCGCTGCGCGCGCGCGCCGACTGGAGCAAGTGGCCGTTCGAGGAGCGCGCGGGCGTGTTCCTGCGCGCGGCCGAGCTGCTCTCCACCACCTGGCGGTCCACGCTCAACGCCGCCACGATGCTCGGCCAGTCGAAGACGGCGTTCCAGGCGGAGGTGGATGCGGCGTGCGAGCTCGCGGACTTCTGGCGCTTCAACGTGCACTTCGCGGAAACGCTGTACGCCGACCAGCCGGTGAGCGACAAGGGGATCTGGAACCAGACGGACTATCGTCCGCTCGAGGGATTCATCTACGCGGTGACGCCGTTCAACTTCACGGCCATCGGCGGCAACCTCCCCACCGCGCCCGCGCTCATGGGGAACACGGTGATGTGGAAGCCGGCGCCGGCGGCGATGCTGAGCGCGCACTACGTGATGAAGCTGCTCACCGAGGCGGGGCTGCCGCCGGGCGTGATCAACTTCGTGCCGGGAGATCCCATCGAGATCTCGAACGCCGCGCTCTCGCACCGCGACTTCGCGGGGCTGCACTTCACGGGGAGCACCACAGTGTTCAACCTGATGTGGAAGCAGATCGGCACGAACGCGTCCACGTATCGCTCGTATCCGCGCATCGTCGGCGAGACCGGCGGCAAGGACTTCATCGTCGCGCACCCGAGCGCCGACGTCGAGGCGCTCGCGGTCGCGATCATCCGCGGCGGATTCGAGTACCAGGGGCAGAAGTGCTCGGCGGCCAGCCGCGTGTACATCCCGCAGTCGATCTGGGGTGAGGTCCGCGATCGCGTGATCGCGATGATGAAGGACATCACGGTGGGCGACGTGCGCGACTTCCGGAACTTCATGGGGGCGGTGATCGACCAGCGCGCGTTCGACAAGATCTCGGGCTACCTCGATGACGCGAAGAAGAACGCGAAGGTGCTCGCGGGCGGTACGGCGCGCGGCGAGACCGGTTGGTTCGTGGACCCGACGCTCGTGGAGACGAAGGATCCGTCGTACCGCCTGCTGTGCGAGGAAATCTTCGGACCGGTCGTCACGGCGTACGCGTATCCCGATGCGAAGTTCGGCGAGATTCTGGAGACGGTGAACCGCACGTCGCCGTACGCGCTCACGGGCTCGATCTTCGCGCGCGACCGCGCGGCGGTGCAGCGGGCGATGGTCGCGCTGCGCGACGCGGCGGGGAACTTCTACATCAACGACAAGCCCACGGGCGCCGTGGTCGGCCAGCAGCCGTTCGGTGGCGCGCGCGCGTCGGGAACGAACGACAAGGCGGGCTCGATGCTCAACCTGGCCCGGTGGGTGAGCGCGCGCTCGGTGAAGGAGACCTTCGCGCCGCCGCACGACTTCCGCTACCCGTTCATGGGAGCCGAATAGCCGGTGGCAACGAATGCTCCGCGCTCGGTACGGGCGCGATTCTACACACTCGATGTGTTCACAGACCGCGCGTTCGGCGGCAATCCGCTCGCCGTGTTCCCGGACGCGGCGAAGATTCCGGAGGCGGCGCTCCAGAGCATCGCGCTCGAGCTGAATCTCTCCGAAACGGTGTTCGTCTATCCGCCGGCCGACTCGCAGCACACGCGGCGCGTGCGGATCTTCACGCCGGTGTACGAGATGCCGTTCGCCGGACATCCCACCGTGGGGTGCGCGTTCGCGCTCGCGGCGCTCGGCGAGATTCCGCTGGAGGGTGAGACGCGGATCGTGCTCGAGGAGGGCGTGGGCCCGGTGCCGGTGCTCATCCGCGGCGGGTTCAAGCGCCCCGAGTTCGCGCAGCTGTCGGTCGCCAAGCTCCCCGAGGCGGGGCCGCCGCCGCCCGGCCGCACGCATCTCGCCGAGACGCTCTCCCTCGATCCGTCCGACATCATGGGCGGCATGACGGCGCCGCAGGCGATGTCGTGCGGCTTCCCGTTCCTGCTCATCCCGCTGCGCGATCTCGACGCGGTGCGCCGCGCGCGCGTGCGCATGGATCAGTGGGACTCCGCGCTCAAGTCGTACTGGGCACCGGACATCATGGTGTTCGCGCGCGACCCGGATCGCGAGAACGTGATTCGCGCGCGCGTGTTCGTGCCGGGCCAGGGGATCATCGAGGATCCCGCTACCGGCTCCGCGGTGGCGGCGCTTGGCGGGTACCTGGCCGCGCGCGAGGGAGCGGCGAGCGGCAGCTTCAGCTACCTGGTGGAGCAGGGATTCGAGATCAAGCGGCCGAGCGTGCTCGAGCTCGAGGTGGACAAGGCCGAGGGAGAAGTTGTAGCGGTGAGGGTCGGAGGGGCGGCGGTGATGGTGTCGGAGGGGGTGATGGAGGTGCCGCTGCCTCGCGAGTAGGCGGATTGGGCATCGGGGCGAACGGCGAGCATCACGAGACGGTAGGGCGAGCTCAGGCTATAAGCCCGTGAGCTGAGAAGCTATCAGCTATGAGCGGAAGCCTGGGGAAGCGAGTAGCACGAGAAGGAGCAGACTCTCGGCGTCGCAGTTCCGGCCCCACCCCGACATGCTCGGCTTCGGCTGACGGCTGAAAGCTTCTCGCTCGAGATGCCAGTCGCAGTCACCACGGTGCCTGTCGCGATTGACGCCGGCCCTCAGCTCGCGTGCGCGATCTGCTGTGACGCGCGAGTGACAGCCATCGCCCGGAGATTCGGCGTCCAGATGCTCACCCGGTCGCGCCCCGCATCCTTGGCCGCGTAGAGCGCCTCGTCGGCCCGCGAGTGGAGGTCGTGGAGGATGTTCTCGTCGTGCACGCGATCGGCCACGAGGCCGATGCTCACCGACACCGCGAGCTTCCCGACGCCCTGGAAGCGGTGCAGGCTCACCGCCTCGCGCACGCGCGTCGCGAGACGGAACGCGCCGGCGGCCGAGGTCTCCGGGAGGAGCAGCGTGAACTCGTCGCCGCCGGTTCGCGCCACGCAGTCGCCGCCGCGCGCCACCGAGCGCAGAAGCTCGCCCACTTCCTGGATCACCGTGTCGCCGGCGAGGTGCCCCCAGCTGTCGTTGATCTCCTTGAAGTAGTCGACGTCGAGCGCGAGCAGCGCCACGTCCTTTCCGGTGCGCGCCGCGCGCGCCAGCTCGCGCTTGAGCTGCTGCTCGAGCCCGCGCCGATTGAGGCAGCCGCTGAGCGGGTCGGTGAGCACCAGGTTGGCGAGCTGCGCCCGCACGCGGTTGTACGCGCGCCCCACCATCGTCACACCGTCGGGACGCTTCTCGTTCGAGAGATCGTACTCCTCGCTGAAGTCGCCTTCCTGCGCGCGCTCGAACAGCGTCGAGATGCGGTGCAGCCGCTCCTTGAACGATCCGTAGTGGATGATGAACGAGCACGCCGCGAGCGAGAACACGGCGAGCGTCGCCAGCTCCTGCGGCCAGCCGAGCGGGCGGCCGGCGCCGGTGACGTTCCAGATCATCGCGAGATATCCGGCGACGATCGCCGCGAGCGCGCCCCACGCGATCTTGCGGCCGAAGTAGAACTCGCTGAGGTGCAGGATCGCGAAGCCGAGCAGCAGCGAGCGCCCGTAGTACTCGGGTGGCGTCGCGACGCCGGTGATCGCGAAGACGAACAGCACATCGGCGGCGACGGTCGCGAGCACCACGCCCGGCTGCGCCTCGCCTGTGCGGCGCACCAGCGCGGTGAGCAGCACGGTGACGAGCACGTACGCGACCACCGACGCGACGCTCGCCGGCGAAATGCGCGGCACCGCGTCCGCGGCGAGGAGCGCGATGCCCAGCGACGCGATGAGGAGCGCGAAGCCGAGCCGAATTCGGCTCTGCCAGAGGAGGATCTCTCCGTTGGCCTGCTCGATCGTGGGTGTTTTCAGGAGAATTCCCGGCGAAGGTGGATGATCGGCGGGAAGCAAAAGCGAGCCCCGTGCCAAATCGTTCCACCGCGCCAACTACAAGCCAGCCAACCTGTTGCGATAACGTAGCGGCACTTTGTGCCGTCGCGGCGGGGTCGCGAATGGCGAGGAATCGGCGAAATGCACGCCCGTTCGAACGGCCCCGGTCAGCGCCCCGTAGGCTCCGAGAGATCGATCATCGGGGCGCCCGCGAGATACTCCACGGTGCGTGGCCGCTCGAGCACCGAGAGCCGTTTGACCACCCCCACCACGCGGCGCACCTGCTCGAGCGTCTCTTCGGCCAGCACGCGGACGTCGCGCGGGAGCGTCTCGTCCATGAGCATCAGCTGGACGTTGCCGAGGAGCGCCGCGAGCGGGTTGTTCACCTCGTGCTGGATCGCCAGGGCTGTCTGTCCGATGCCCGCCATCCAGCGCGCGTTCGCGAGCGCCTCCTCGGCCGCCCATCGCGCGGCGTTGTTCGCGATGCGGCGCTCCGCGATCGCGATCCGGGCGACGATGAGCGGCGGCGTGAAAGGCTTGAAGAGATAGTCGTCGGCGCCGGCGTCGAGCGCACTCGCGACATCGTCTCCCTCATTACGACCCGTGACCATCAGGACGAAGGTGTTCCGCGCGAACGACGAGGCGCGAATGCGGCGGCAGACTTCGAGACCGTCGAGGCCGGGCATCTGCCAGTCGAGGATCACGAACGGCGGGTGCAGATCCTCAAACGTCGCCCATGCGGCGGAGCCGTCCACGACGGAGAGGATCTCGTGTCCCCGCGAGGCAACGGCCACTTCCATCACCCGGCGTGAGAGCTCGCTATCGTCCGCGACGAGGACCTTCATGCGTGCACGCTCAGGCGGGGACGCGATCGAGCAGGCGGGCGATGGAGCCGAGGAGGATGGTCTCGTCGACGATCGGTTTGGTGATGTAGTCGTCGAAGCCGTGCGCCAGGTATTTCTCGCGATCGTTGCTCATGGCGTGCGCGGTGAAGGCGATGACCGGAAGATGACGCCAAAGCGGATTCGCGCGGATGTGGCGGAGCACCTCGACGCCGTCCATGCCCGGAAGAGAGATGTCGAGAAGCACGATCTCGGGATCGTCCACGGCGAGCGCCGCGAGACCGTCCGGACCGTTCGTGTACTCGGTCACAGCGTAGGAATCGTCGAGGACCGCGCGCAGAAGCATGCGGTTGTCTGCGTTGTCCTCGACGATCAGAATGCGTCTCATGGCGATGGTGGTGTGGGGAACGCGGTCTGGAGCCAGCTGCGGTAGCGCGAAAATTCCTCATCGAGCTCGCACAGCGCCTTCGCGAAGTCCGGCGGTGGATCCTGCGTCTCGATCTGCTCGCACAGCGAGGCCACGCGAGCCGCTCCCATCTGTCCAGCGCTCGACTTGAGGGCGTGTGCCATCGCGCGAATCTGCGCGGTGTCACCCGCGGCATACGCCGCGTGCGCGGAGGCGATGCGAGTGGGCGCCTCCTGCAGAAAGAGTCTCGTCAGTTCCTCACGAAGCTTGAGCCCACCAAAGCGTTCGAGCCGCTCGAGGGCGTTCCGGTCCCCAGCCTCGCCGTACGCTGTCGTTATCATCATTGGGCTGCTAGAATCCAGGTTGGAGTTCGCGTCCTTCATGAGCGGTAACTAATGTCCGGCCACAAGATCCTGATAGCAGACGACGATCCGATGATGACGTCGATACTGAGTGCCACGCTGGGGACGCGTGGCTACACGGTAGCGGTGGCGCGCGACGCGATGCAGGCGGTGATGTTCGCGGTTCAGCAGCAGCCGGACCTCGTCCTGCTCGACATCAACATGCCGGCGGGCACCGGGCTGGGGGCCATCAAACGCCTCAAGGCGTCGGCGCGCACGTCCTCGATTCCCGTCGTCGTGGTGAGCGGGTCCTCGGATCTGACGCTCCCGGCGACCGTGCGCGCGGAGGGCGCGAAAGCCTTCTTCAGGAAGCCGGTGGATCTCGACGCGCTGTGCGTGCGCCTCGAGGAGATCCTGAAGGAGAGGCCGACGGACGGCAAGAACACGCCGTCGGCCACGTGAGCCGCCCTACCTGGCGCGCCGGATCTTCGCGCGCGCGATGCGGTTCTTCTCGTCCACGAACACGAGCTTGGGCTCGAAGTTCTCGAGCTCGCTCTCCTCGTACTCGCCGTAGCTGATCACGATCACGTGATCGCCGGCCGCGCCGTGGCGCGCCGCGGCGCCGTTGAGCTGCAGCGTTCCGCTATCCCGTTCCCCCTCGATGACGTACGTCTCGAGGCGCGATCCCGTGTTGATGTTGACCACCGACACCTTCTCGAACGGCAGGATGTCCGCGGCTTCCATCAGCGCGACGTCGAGCGTGAGGCTTCCTTCGTAGTGAAGATCGGCGCCGGTGAGCACGGCGCGATGAACTTTCGACTTGCACATGGTGCGGCGCATGGCGCGTCGCCTCCGGGCGATTGCGTGTGAATGCCCGATCCGAACGGAGCGGGCGGATACCCGAAATATAACGGCGGCTGGAAGCGCCTTTCGGGCCGCCAATTGCGCATTGCGCGCCCCGCTGTTCTCATACGACACCTCATTCCGGGCGAATTCATGCGTCGATTGGCCGTCGTGTTGCTGCTGCTGCTCCCCGCCTCGCTCCCGCTCCGTGCGCAGTCGCCCGACTGGAAGGCGCTCGACGACGAGGCGCTGCAGATGCTCTCGGGGTACGTGAAGGTGAACACCACGAATCCGCCCGGAAACGAGATGGACGGCGTGCGCTATCTCAAGGCGATTCTGGATCGCGAGGGGATCGAGGCGCAGGTGTACGACACCGCGGCCCTCGGGCACAATCGCGGCAACCTCTACGCGCGGCTCAAGGGTAACGGCTCGAAGAAGGCTGTCGCGCTCGTGAATCACATCGACGTGGTGCCGGTGGCGCGCGAGTTCTGGACTGTCGATCCCTTCGCCGGCGTGGTGAAGGACGGCTACATCTGGGGACGCGGGACGCTCGACATGAAGGGACAGGCGATCGCGCAGCTCATGGCGATGATCGCGCTCAAGCGCAGCGGCGTACCGCTCAATCGCGACATCGTGTTCATCGGCAACGCGGACGAGGAGTTCGACGGTTCGGGCGCGCTCGCGTTCGTGACGAACCATGCGGACCTGCTCCGGGACGTCGAGTTTCTGATGACCGAGGGCGGCGAGAACATGGTGGTGAACGGGAAGCTGCAGTACTACGGCGTGGGGGTGTCGGAGAAGCAGACGTTCTGGCAGAAGCTGGTGGTGAAGGGGGTGCCGTCACACGGCTCGCGCCCCACCAAGCAGAATCCGGTGCCGCGGCTCGTCGCGGCGCTGGACCGCATCGCGCACTACGAGACGCCGCTCCACGTGCTCCCGGACGTCCAGAAGTTCCTGCACGACATCTCGCCGCAGTACACGGGCGAGCAGCGCGCGTGGCTCGCCGATGTGCGCACCGCGGTGAAGAATCCGCGCGCGCGCGCGTGGCTCACCGACAACGTCTACTGGAACGCGATTCTGCGAAACACGATCTCGCTCACGATGCTCTCGGGGTCGAACAAGACGAACGTGATCCCCGCCGAGGCGACGGCGCAGATCGACATCCGCCTCCTGTCGGACACCGATCCCGCCGCGTTTCTGCGAACGCTCGAGGCCGTGGTGCACGACACCGCGGTGCACTTCGACCGGCAGATCGAGCCCAAGACGAAGCTCCAGAACCCGATCGACACGGATCTCTTCCGCGCGATCGAGAAGGCGTCGCACGAGCGGAATCCGGACGTCATGGTGACGACGCCCATGTTCACCGCCGCCACCGACCGCCCCACCTACCGCAAGCTCGGCATCATCACCTACGGCTTCGATCCGTTCCTCGTGGAGAACGAGGAGATGCACAGCGGGATGCACGGCAACAACGAGCGCCTTGCCGTGAGCAACATCGGCTTCGGCATCAAGTATCTGTACGACGTGCTGCGCTACGTGCAGTGATCGCGCAATGCGAGCACCAACGGCGTGAAATACAGACACAAAGGGACGAAGACGGACAACAACGGACGATGTTTCCTGCAATGTCCGTTCGTGTCCGTTCGTGTCCGTATCTCACATGTTAGTGCTCGTCCGCGCGGCTCGATCTCTCACTGCAGCGTGTTCGGCGTCGCCGCGCAGCTGCCGTCCGCCTTGCGCAGCGTGGGGTACGCGATGCCCAGCTGCTGCAGATACGTCGGATACTTCTTCGGATCGTAGTAGTACTTCTTCATCTCCGGCCGGTACTTCGCGAGGATCTCGGCGTTGAGCTCCGTGGCCGGCCGGTCCTCCGGCCGCATGAGCGGCTCGTACTTCACCGTCTTCGTCTGCACGTTCCTGAAATAGCTCCACGCCGAGTCGACGAGCGCGGGGGTGAGCAGAACGTCGAGCATGGTGAGCGCCTGCGCCTTGGCGCCCGCGGTCGCCCCCTTGTGCGCGATCGGCGTCGCCATCGCGATCGCGTCGGACCAGTGGTGCCCCGGCAGATGCGGGACGTTGGACGGGTAGAGGAGCACGATCGTCGGCACGTTCCACGACACGTCGCCGATGTCGTCCGATCCGCCGCCCCAGTTCATCGAGTCGGGGACGTTCGTCTCGATCTTCGCGACCACCGTGTCGAGCCCCGTCGTGTCGCCGCCCACCTCCTTCTGGATCGCGCGCGCGAACTGCTGGTCCGCCGCGGTCCACTTCGGAAGGCCGATGAGCTTGAAGTTCTCGGTCATCTGCTCGGCGATCGGGCGGTTGAAGTGGCCCGGCCACGCGGAGCCGAGCACGCGCTCGGAGGCGAGCCTGGTCCCCGTCATCATCGCGGCGCCCTGCGCCATCGAGTCGCCCACGGCCCACAGCGCCTTGATCTTCGGGAAGTCGAGCTCGCGGAAGTAATACCACACCGCCGCCGTCGGCGGCACGACGTTCGGCTGGTCGCCGCCGTTCCGGATCACGTAGTGCGACCGCGTCTGCAGCCGCAGATGCTCGCGGCGGAAGTTCCAGCCGACATCCATGAGCTCCACGGCGTCGAGCGCGCTGCGCCCGCGCCACGGCGCGCCGGCCGCGTGCGCGGCCTGCCCTTCGAACGAGTAGAGCACGGACACGAGCCCACTCCCCTGCGACGCGCCCCATCCCGTTTGCAGGTTGTCGCCCACGTGCGAGAAGAGCACGACATCCACGTCCTTGAACACGCCGTCGCGCACGAGGTACGCCTTGCTCCCGAGCTGCTCCTCCGCGACGCCCGGCCAGAGCTTGATCGTGCCGCTCAGATGCTCGCGCTCCATGATCCTCTTGATCGCGAGCGCCGCGGTGACGTTCACCGCCTGACCGGAGTTGTGTCCCTCGCCGTGCCCTGGGGCGCCGGCCACGAGCGGGAGATGGCAGGCGACCCCGGGAATCTGCGACGCCTGCGGGATGCCATCGAGGTCGGAGCCGAGCGCGATGACGGGCTTGCCGGATCCCCACGTGGCCACCCACGCGGTGGGGATGCCAGCGACGCCCTCCCGCACCGTGAATCCGTTTGCCTTGAGGATGCCCGTGATGTACTTCGACGTCTCGAACTCCTGAAAGCCGAGCTCTCCGAAGCTGAACACCTGGTCCACGAACTGCTGCGTGAACTGCGCGCGCGCATCGATGTCGCGCATCGCCTCTGCCTTGAGCGCCGCGAGGCGCGGGTTCGCCGGCGGCGAGGCGGCGGGCGCCTGCGCACTCGCCGACGCGGCGCACAGGAGTAGCGCGGCGACGCAGCCACGGTGACGAACGAGTTTCATCTGCGGCCGCTCCGAAAGAGGTGAGCGGCGAAGATGGAGTGGCGGCGCGAGGAGGGCAACCGGCGCGAGACAGCGCGGTGATCCTGGAGCGACTAGTTTTTGCGCGTGCCCACACCAACGCACGCCGACGTGCAGCGATCGCGGATCGTTCTCGCCTTCGCCGCGGTCTATCTGATCTGGGGATCGACCTACCTCGCCATCCTGTTCGCGATCGAGACGCTGCCGCCGCTCCTGATGATCGGCAGCCGCTTCCTCGTCGCCGGGATCATCCTCTACATCGTCGTTCGCGCGCGCGACGCCGCGAAGCCGACGCGCGAGCAGTGGCTGCACGCGTCGCTCATCGGCGTGATGCTGCTCACGTGCGGTACCGGAGTGGTGGTGTGGGCGGAGGAGCGGGTGGCGAGCGGAATCGCGGCGCTCCTGGTGTCGGTGGTGCCGCTCTGGATGGTGCTCATCGACTGGCTGCGCCCGCGCGGCGTGCGGCCGAGCCGGTGGGTGATCGCCGGGGTGATCGTGGGGCTCGCGGGGCTGTGGATCCTCGCCGATCCGCTCGCCGAAGGCGGGAACGGCAATCTCGTCGTCGAGGCGTTCCTGATGCTCGCGTCGTTTTCGTGGGCCGCGGGCTCCGTGTACGCGAAGCATGCGCCGCTCCCGGAGTCGAAGTTCCTCACGACGGCCATCGAGATGCTCGCGGGCGGCACGGTGCTCATCCTCGCCGGCCTGGTGACCGGCGAGCTCTCGGCGTTTCATCCCGCGGCGGTGAGCACGAAATCGTGGATGGCGCTGCTGTACCTGATCGTCTTCGGCTCACTCATCGCGTTCAGCGCGTACGTGTGGCTGGTGCACGCGGTGAGCCCCGCGCTGCTGTCCACCTACGCCTTCGTGAACCCGGTGGTCGCGGTGTTCCTCGGCTGGGCGCTCGCGAGCGAGCCGATCACGGTCCGCACGCTCGTGGCGGCCGCGATCATCATCGGAGGGGTGGCGCTCATCACCATCGGCCGCAGGGACGAGTGATGCACGAACGCCACCGTGCCGATGTCCGGCGCGATGGCGTTCACGATCTGCGAGTCGTTCCCGGTGCTCGCCCGGACGCCTGATGGCGCCGGGCGATCGAGCTTCCTTCGGCGTCGCTATTGTAGCGTGACGGTCGCTGTTCCGAAGATCGTTCCCACGGTCGCTTTCACGGTATACGTCCCGAGAACGGTGCCCGCGTGGAACAGTCCTGACGGTGTAATCGTGCCGGCGTTCGGGCTGCTGAGTGTCCAGACCGGCGAGATCGTCACCACATTGCCGTATGCATCCTTGCCGGTCGCGTCGAAGTTCACGACCCCGGTGGATTTGCTCACCGTCGCACTGAGAGGCGTGACGGTGATGGTGGCCAGCGCTCCAGCAGTCACGGTGACCGTCGCCGTGGCGGCCAACGTGTCGCTCGTCGCCACGATCGTGTTGGTGTACGTCCCCGTAACCGTACCGGCGGTGAACAAGCCGTCATTGTCAATGGTGCCGCCGCCCGGCGCTCCGACGGTCCAACCGGTCGTCACCGGAACGATGTTGTTGTTCGCATCCTTCGCGACAGCGGTAAACCGCTGGGTCGCTCCCGCCGCAACGGACACGGGCGTCGGAGTAATCACGTAGCTCGTCACCGGGCCCGGCGAGACGACGACGGTGGCGGTCGCGGTGACCGTACCGCTGGTCGCCGTGACCGTATTCGTGAACGTACCAGCCACGGTTCCCGCGGTGAACAGCCCGGCGTCGTCGATCGTGCCGCCGCCGGCCGCCACAGACCACGTAGGCGTGACGGGAACAACGTTGCCGTTCACATCCTTCGCGACCGCCGTGTACTGCTGCGTCGCACCCGTGGCGAGCGTCTGGCTCGCGGGCGTGAGCGTCATGCTCGCGACGACGCCGCCGGTCACGGTCACGGACGCCGTGCCGGAGATTGCGCCGCTCGTCGCGGTGACCGTGTTCGAGAACGTTCCCGCCGAGGATCCAGCCGTGAACAGTCCAGCGGCGTCGATCGTACCGCCCCCGGCCGCGACGGACCATGTGGGTGTGATGGAGACGACGTTATCGGCGGCATCCTTGCCGACGGCTACGTACTGCTGCGTCGCCCCTGTGGCGAGCGTCGCGCTCGCCGGCGTTACGGTGATGCTCGCAAGAGCGCCCGCGCCGACGTCTACCGACGCACTGTCCGCGATATCACCGCTCGTGGCGACGACGGTTTTCGCGAAGCTGCCGACGGTCGTGCCCGCGGTGAACAGCCCCGTGCTGTCGATGGTGCCACCCGCTCCTGCCGACCACGTGGGCCGGATGTCGAGCACGTTGCCATGCGCATCCTTGGCAACGGCCGTGAACTGCTGCGTGGCCGAGATTCCGAGCGTCGTCGTTGCGGGAGCGATGGTGATCGTCGCGAGGCTGCCGGCAGTCACCGTAACCGAGCTCGTTGCGGACACCGAGCCGATCGCCGCCTTGACCGTGTTCGTGAACGTTCCGGCACTGTCGCCAGCCGTGAACAGGCCGTTCGTGCTGATCGTGCCGCCGCCGGCCACGATCGACCACGTGGGGTGCACGTCGAGCACGTTTCCATCGGCGTCCTTCACGACAGCGGCGAACTGTGAGGTGCCGCTCACCGGAATCGTGCCGCCGCCGGACAGGACGATCGAGGCCGCCGTCGGCGTCTTCGGTTCGGTGGACTTGTTGTCGCCGCACGCCGAAAGAACTGTCGCGGTGACGAGCCCCGCCAGCGCGAGACGCGCGAATCGGGGTCTGCTGCCGCTCGGAGCGCGGCTCATGATGTGTCGGGCGATCTGCACGTGGCAATTCCTCATGTCGTCGAGTTTGTGCGCATGTGGTGACGAATTGTCACGCCCGCGCCGATATCGTACTCAGACGACTGCCACCCTGCAGCGATACGTTTGTTTGTTCTAATTGACTCCGGGCGCGTGGATCCTGGCGCGAAACCCGGCGACTCGGGATCAGTCGCCCGCGGAGAGCTCGGGCGCGCGATGCTCCGGGGTGGGAGCACGGCCGAAGACCTTCACACGCATCCATTCCTTGAACTCGTCGAGGATCTCGTAGATCGTCGGGATCACGATGAGCGTGAGGAGCGTAGAGGTGATCACGCCACCGATCACCGCGCGGCCCAGTGGGGCGCGGAAATCCGCGCCCTCGCCGTGGCCGATCGCCACGGGAAGCATGCCCGCGATGAGCGCGAAGGTGGTCATGATGATCGGGCGGAGACGGATGCGTCCGGCCTCGATGAGCGCGTCGCGTCGCGACATCCCCTTCTCGCGCGCCCACTTCGCGAAATCGATGAGCAGGATCGCGTTCTTCGCCACGATGCCCATGAGCAGCATCACCCCGATCAGGCTCATGATGTTGAGCTGATCGTTCGTCATCAGCAGCGCGAGCACCACACCGATGAGCGAGAGCGGCAGCGAGATGAGGATCGCGAGCGGATCGAGGAAGGAGCCGAACTGCACCACGAGAATGAGGTACATGAGCAGCACGGCGATCCCGAGCGCGGTGAAAATGCGCGTGAAGATCTCCTTCTGGTCGCGCGCCTCCCCGCCCTGCGTGATGCGGTAGCCGGGCGGCAGCCGCATCGACGCGAGTTGCGTCTTGATTCCGTTCGTGACCTCGTTGAGCGAACGCCCCTGCACGTTCGCCTCGACGGCCACCACCGGCTCGCGGTCGAGGTGGTTGATCTGCGCCGGTCCCACCGTCTGGCGAATGTTGGCGATCTGCCCGAGCGGGAGCGTTGTCGGGCGCCCCTGCGCGTCGGTGACCACGAGCGGCAGCCCCTGCAGGTCGGCGAGATTCTCGCGCGCCTCCTTCGTGAGTCGCACGGTGACGTCGCGCGTCTCGCCGCTCGGATCCGTCCAGTCGCCGGCCTTGAGCCCGGCGAACGCGGGACGGAGCGACTGCGCCACCTCGCTCACCGTGATGCCGAGCGAGCCGGCGAGCGGGCGGTTGAGCTGCACGTCGAGCTCGGGCTTCTCCCCACGCGTGGAGAGCCCGACATCCACCGCGCCCGGCACGCGCGCGACCGTGCCCACCGCCTGCTCCGCGAGCCGCGTGAGCACCACGGGATCAGGGCCGCGCATCTCCACCTGCACCTGCTTCATGGCGCCGCCGAAACCACTGGTGAACACCGAGACTGTCACGCCCGACACGCGCGAGAACTCGCGTCTGAGCTCGGCGCCGAGCGCGTCCTGGCTGATGTGGCGCCTGGCCTTGGGCACGAGACGCACGTAGACGAGCGATTGATCCACGCCCGGCGCACGGAACGGGATCGCACCGCCGATGGACGCGTACGTGTACGCCACCTCGGGGTGCTTGCGCGCGAGCTCGGCCACGGCCTCGGTACGCAGCCGCGTGTACTCGAGATTGCTCCCGCCCGGTGCCTCGACGATGAGGTTGATCTCGCTGCGGTCGCTCACCGGAACGAACCCGGCGCCCCCGATGGTCGCCTGCAGCGCGATCGCGAGCACGAAGGACCCGCCGGCGATCGCGGTGACCGCGAGCCGGTGGTCGAGCGCCCAGGCGATGATCGTCTTGTAGCGATCCGCCTGCCGGTCGAACCAGACGTTGAAGCGCGCGAGCGTGCGGCTGATGGGCCCGCGCCGCGCCTGTCCGTGATCTTCCACCTGTGGATCGGGCCACACGGCGGACAGCATCGGGTCCAGCGAAAACGACACGAACAGCGACACGAGCACCGAGCACGCGATCGTGAGCGCGAACGGCTTGAACCACTGCCCCGCCTCACCGTACATGAACGCCACCGGCACGAACACCGCGACGATGGAGAACGTCGTCGCGGTCACGGCAAGGCCGATCTCGTCCGTCGCGGTGTGTGACGCGACGACGTGGTCCTCGCCGAGCTGGATGTGCCGCACGATGTTCTCCCGCACCACGATCGCGTCATCGATCAGGATGCCGATCGCGAGCGAGAGGCCGAGCAGCGACATCGTGTTGAGGGTGAAGCCGAAGGCCCAGACAGCGACGAACGACGCCAGCACGGACACCGGCAGGGCGAGACCGGTGATCACGGTCGACCGCCACGAATTCAGGAAGAGGAACACCACGAGCACCGTGAGCAGCGCGCCCTCGATGAGCGCCTCCTCCACGTTGCGCACCGCGTGCGTCACCCGCTCGCCCGCGTTCTGCACCTCGGCGAAGGTGACGCCGGGTGGGAGGGTCTTTTGCAGCTCGCGCACACGCTCCTGAATCGCGGTCGCCACCTGCGTGGTGCTGTACCCCTTGGACTTGAGGATCTCGATCCCCACCGCCTGCTTGCCGTTGAAGAGCGCCATCGAGCGCGCCTCTTCGGTTCCATCGTAGACGTTCGCGATCTGGTTGAGGCGGATGAGCTGCCCGCCACGATCGGCCACCACGAGGTTGCCGAAGTCCGCGGCATTCTGCAGCCGTCCGCTCAGCCGGATCAGCTTTTCGTCGAGCTTGCCGTTGAGCCATCCCACGGGCGACGCGAGGTTCTGTTGCCCGAGCGCGGTGACGACCTCCGCGACGCTCACGCCGGAGGACTGCAGATCCGTGGGGCGGAGCTCGACGACCATGTTCCGCTTCACCTCGCCCACGACGTTCACCTGCGCCACGCCCGCGATCGAGCGCAGATCGCTCGCGAGCCCCGGATCCGCGATGCGCGTGAGCACCGGTGCCGGGGTGGTGGGCGAGGAAAGCACGAGCGTGAATACCGGCGCTTCCGATGGATCGAAGCGGGTGAGGATCGGCTCCTTCATTTCCGGCGGCAGGTCCTCGCGCTTCGTCGAGATCGCATCGCGCACGTCCTGCGACGCCTGCTGGATCGGCTTCTCGAAGTCGAAGAAGAGCGTGCACTGCATCAGCCCGTCGATCGCGAAGCACGTCGACTTGTCGCCATCGAGCCCGCTGATCCCCCAGATGGCGTCCTCGATCGGCTTCACTAGCTCGCGTTCCACCTCCGCCGGCGATGCGCCCGGGTAGGCAATGGAGAGGCCGACCACCGGCGCCTGGATGTCCGGGAACTCATCGGTGTGGAGGTTGATCAGCGCGGCGCCGCCGAACGCCACGAGCGCGACCATCGCGGTGACGGTGATGATCGGACGCTTGATCGCGAAATCGGAGATGAACATGCGTGGCTCCCGCTCGTCGCTGCGGCGCTTACTGTGAAGCCGTCGCGCTGTCGCCCACGACGGTGATGCGAACCCTCGTCCCCGGAGCGAGCCCCTGCGCCGCGTTCGCGAGCAACGTGTCGCCCGCGCTCACCCCGGCGCTCACCTCGACGCGATCAGTCGCGTTGTCGCGAATGCCGAGCTGCACCTTCGCGCTCTCCACCTTCCCTTCCCGGATCCGGAGCACGAACGGCGCGATCCCCCGCTCATCTACCGCCCCTGTGGGGAGCATGATCCCCTGGCGGCTCTCGGTCGCCACGCGCCCATCCGCGAACAGCCCGCCCACGAGCGTGCTCTTCTCGTTCGGGATCGTGACGTACACGCGCACTTGGCGCGTTGCCGGATCCGCCGTCGGATTGATGCGGTCGATGCGTCCCGTGAAGGTCTGCCCGCCGTAGCCATTCACGGTGAAGAGCACCGGCGTGCCGATCTTGAGCGCGCCCAGCTGCTCCGCCGGCACCGATCCCTCGAGGCGCATGCTCGCGGGGTTCACCACCGTCACCACCGCGGTGCCAGGCTGCACGACGTCACCCGCGTTGACCGGCCGCTCGCTCACGAGCCCGTCGAACGGCGCGCGGAACGATGTCTTGTCGAGCTGGCGCTGCGCCGCCGTGAGCTGCGACTCCGCGTCGGCCATCCCCGCCTGGGCCGCGGCGAGCGCCCGATCCGTCGCCTCGACATCGCGCGGCGCCACCGCGCCGGCGCTCTCGAGACGTTTCTCGCGCTCCGCGTCGTGCTGCGCGTTCTCGAGCGTGAGCCTGGCGGCGCGCTCGCTCGACTGCGCCGCCACGAACGCCTGCCGAATGGCCGTGTCGTCGATGCGCGCGAGCAGCTGGCCGCGCTTCACCGCCTGCCCCTGCTCCGCGTAGGTCGCCACGATCGGCCCGGACAGCTCCGAGCGCAGCGTGGCCGACTGCTGCGGAGTCATCGTGCCCGAGATCGACGGCCCTGCGTGAATTTCCGAGCGCGCGGCGATCACGATCCCCTCGCGCCCCACGCTCACGATCTCGCCCACGGGCACCACCGCCGGATGCGCCTTCTTCCACTGCTGCCACGCCACGACCCCGACGATGACGAGCAGCACGCCGCCTACCCACCAGGCCCATTTGGGGATGGCGCGGTGATGTGTTGCCTGGGCCACGGTCATGGATTGGATCCCGGTTGCTGGCTCGGCACACCGGCCGGCAGGTTGGATGCGCCGCCCTGCTGCCCGCTCGCGGCGCCGCTGGTTGGCATCGTCGCGGGGGCCGAAGTCGTGGCGGTCGTCGCGGTGGAAGTCGTACTCTGCGCCGGCTGTGAGCCAGCGGCCAGCGGCAGGTCGCGCAGCAGGGCGAGCCGAATGCGCGCCACCTGGAGATCGCGCGCGGCGGTGGCGCGATTCGCCTCCGCCTGCTGCAGCTGGATGCGCGAGTCGCTGAGCTCCGTCTGGGTCGAGATCCCCTCGCGGTAGCGCACCGTCGCGATCTCGTACGCGCGCGCCGCCTGCTCCGCCGTGCCGCGGCTCGCTTCCATCTGCGACTGCGCGGTGCGGAGCCCGTTCATCGCGTTCACTGCATCGAGCTGCGCGAGCTCGCGCGTCTGCTGCAGCTGCGCCCGCGCCTGCTCGAGCCCCGCCGCCGCGATCCGCTCATCGCCGCGAATGTTGCCACCCGTGAACAGCGGGAGCGTGAGCGACCCGCCGATCGTCCAGTTCGTTCGGAATTGCGACCACGCCGGAAGGACATCCGTCGGATACGCCACCCGTCCGAACGCCGACGTGAGCGCGAGCGACGGAATGCGCTCCGCGTGCGCGACGGTCACTGCGCTCTTCTGCGCG
>Ga0207707_10001065_pt1 | contig 26283 bp, 23 predicted proteins | sample KBSC83BmetaG_FD_184336 | JGI IMG/M metagenome (GOLD analysis project Ga0207707, IMG submission 184336) | Corn rhizosphere microbial communities from Kellogg Biological Station, Michigan, USA - KBS C8-3B metaG (SPAdes) (version 2) | ecosystem: Host-associated > Plants > Roots > Rhizosphere ... | reverse complement strand
CTACGCGCGCAAGTTCTTCAGGACCGCCGATCGAATGCGCTCGCAACGCAGCTAGTAGACCCTCCACGAGGGGTAGCGGCTGAGTCTCTCCACATGATGCTGCGACTGGCGGCTGATCGGCGTCCGAAACCTGGGCGGCTTGACGACCAGAACGTCACACTCCAGCGCATCGAAAGCCCGCTCAGCCGTGTGACCGGTGACCACGCGCCGCAGCGTCGAACGAACAGCTGCCCAGCGCCATCCGTGAGGCCCACAGGGAGGTAGGTGTTGTTACGATGCGGGAGGAACTGACCTTTTACCGCCCGCCGCGCTCGCTACAAAGCACGAACCACACGTGTACCTTGACGGGAATTCGACCGTCACCTAGCGTCCGCTCCTCATGAACAGCACACCGCCACGCGAGTGACATCTACGTATTTACTGTCATGGGGTTGACCGCACAATGCAATCTTGGCAAACGAGCGCCAGGCTCCGAGAATGACCGATGACGGTTTCAACGATGACCGCAATGCGTTTGCACGCCACTGGCGGACCCCTAGCACGCGATGAGGTCCCCATACCGTCGCCTCAGGAGCATGAGGTACTCGTCCAGGTCCTAGCCTGCGGCGTGTGCCGGACAGACTTGCACGTGCTGGACGGCGAGCTACCGGACATTCCTCATCCCATCACCCCCGGTCATGAGATCGTCGGCCGGATCATTGAGCGCGGCCAGGCCGTGTCCAACCTTGATGTCGGTGAGCGCGTTGGCATCCCCTGGCTCGGCAGTACTTGTGGTGTGTGCCGCTACTGCCGCCAGGGACAGGAGAACCTATGCGAGAGCGCGCGCTTTACGGGTTACACGCTTGATGGCGGTTACGCGGAGTACGTCCTTGCAGACTCGCGCTACTGTCTTGCGTTGCCGCCGCATCTTTCGGATGCCGAGGCAGCGCCCCTTCTGTGCGCCGGGCTCATCGGCTATCGGGCGTATCGTGCAGCCGGCACCGGCAGTCACTTGGGACTGTATGGCTTCGGGGCCGCGGCTCATCTGCTCGCACAGGTTGCAGTAGCGGAGGGACGTAAGGTATTCGCCTTTACAAAAGATGCAGACCTCCAGTCCCAGAGATTTGCGCTGAGTCTCGGCGCATCTTGGGCCGGAGCATCGACGCAACCGCCTCCGGAGCCGCTCGATGCCGCGATAATCTTTGCCGCGGTCGGTGCGCTCGTGCCCGCAGCGCTCGCGGCCGTGCGCCCGGGGGGACGCGTGATCTGCGCGGGAATTCACATGAGTGACATCCCGACCTTGCCCTACAGCCTGTTGTGGGGCGAGCGCTCGATCCGTTCGGTCGCCAATCTGACCCGAGCCGATGGGGTGGACTTCATGCGCGTCGCCGCGCGGATCAATCTGCGACCCACTGTCGAAGTTTTCCAGCTCTCCGGCGCTAACGAGGCATTGCAGCGGCTGCGCTTGGGGCAACTCACCGGCGCTGCGGTGCTGAAACCTGACGCCAAGTGATCGCGCATCTCGGCGCGCTGTCACGCTGCTGTTGCTTGTCGTCCGGCAAGATATTGCGTCACTGACCGGCTCCATCCATTCGACCGCCTTGCCGTTCAAGGCTTCTGCAATCGCGACATGCGTCATGGCCGTGGTGGACGAGCGCGTGAACCGATTCGCGCGACGATACATTTATCCGATCGCACGGGGTCCGATCACGACGATAACATTACTCACGGCGGTTTTCGTGAGTCGTGCAGATCCAAGCACCGCATCACAATATCTGACGAGTGGGCCGGTAGAGGATCTCGTTAATGTCTACTTCGTCGGGCTGGCCGATTGCGAAAGGCGACCGCCCGGGCGAAGGAATCCGCCGGTATCGCAAACTCTTCATAGAACTGGTGGATGTTCGCGGAAACATCGCGCTCGGTGATGCTGTCCGGCAGCTCTGTGGCGACCGCCCCTGGCGAGACCACCGTAGTGCGGATATTGTAGGGCTTGACCTGGCGAAAACGAAACCGCCGGGAAAGTCTACTTTAGCCTTTGCAACACACTCCATGCCGGCCGGGTGCTACTTTCCTTTTGGCGCCGTGCCCTTGCACGACCAGTTGCGACCGTCTTTTGGATCGCCCGTACCGGCGTACTCCGCCGACTGCGGGTACGGACAGAGCGGCCGGGTCAGTCCATTCGCGCCGCGACCCTCGAGCTGCTTCGGCACGACACCGTGCTCGACCCACTGCTCGATCGCGTGCGTCGAATCGAAGCCATTGAGACCCGGGCCACCGCGGCAGTGGCCCATCCCCGGCAGCATGAACAGCCGCATCCAGTCGCCCTGCTCCGGCCCCATCTTCTCGAGCACCGATTCGTAGTAGCGGATCGTGTTCTTTGCCGTGATGGCCGGGTCGGCCCAGCCGTGGTACAGCAGCAGCTTGCCGCCGCGCGCCTTGAACTTCGCGAGATCCGGATTCACCGCATCGACAAAGCCCAGCTTCTTATCGAGCAGCGGCACATCGCGCTCCACATCGAAGGTCTTCCAGTCCAACGACGCATCGTTGCGTGCGATGCGAACGAGGTCGAACAGACCATTCGCGCCGTCAGGCCTGGTGGATGAGGCGCTGATCGGTCGGCTCAGGGGCGCACCGGAGAAGATCAGCTCGCCTTTCAGATTCCTGACGCCTTCGTAGAAGGTGGCCACGGTTTTCAGCTGCGGATCGGTCAGGCAGGTGTTGCCCGACTGTCCTACGGCGCAGCGAAGGACGGCAAAGTCGACCTTGCATTGACGCGGGTCGTTCAGGAAGCCTTCGTTCCGCACGTCGCACTTCTTCGCCACGAGATCGTTGATCAGCGCGGCTTGTTCCTTCGACAGCGCGGCTTCGGGATGCTTGAGCAGCTGGACGCTCGAGGCGATCCCCGCGGCCCACATGCGGATGTGCCGGTTGGCGAGCGCGCCCGCGACGATGCCGTCGTAGTCCTGCGGATAGCGCTGCGCTTCCATCACCGCCATGCGTCCCCCGGTCGAGCAGCTCGAGAAATACGAGCGCTGCGGCGGCTTGTCGTAGAACGCCTGGACGAGTTGCTTGGCCTTCAGCGTCATCTCGTGCGTGGAGCGGTACGCGAAGTCGATCATCTTCTCGGGATGACCGATGGCCCACTTGCCGCCGGGATCCTGGTGGCCCGCGTCGGTGCCGGCGGTGGCATAGCCGCGTTGCAGCGCTTCCGGCATTCCCGAACGCGTGCCCTGGATCGAGCCTGCGAAACCGCCGTTGCCTGCGCCCAGGAACTTGCCGTTCCACTTCTCAGCAGGCGGCAGCCACAGTTCCATCTTGATCAATGAATCGGGGGTGGGTTTCAGGTCGAGCTGCACGCGGCAGTGCGCCGGAAGCATCGGTGGGGTGCTGCGTGGGAAGGGCAGCGCCTCGCCCGGGCCCTTGGGGACGAGACGGGCATCCGTGACCACGGCGTGGTCGAGCGGAACAGTGCCCAGACGTTCGCATGATGTGGCTGCGGTTACTGAGGCCGAGAAGGCAGAAAGGCCGAAAGCGCAAAGCTGGACGAGCGTGGCGCGCATCTGAACCCCCGGGCTATTGTTTGCAGCTTCTGGCGCGAACAATAACAGGCCGCTGCGCTACGCCGTTACGAAACTCCGTCGGCACTTGTACTCCCACCCACGCTGTCGCACAGGCCGATTACGCGGGCACCTGTGCGCGGTGAATGACATCCCCGTGTGGCCGCGCCGTACGCGCAGATCTGGGCGGCTCCGGCAACGGCTGGTCGCTCCATCCCGACTTCGGAATCGCTCGGTTGTGAGCACGGCCTCGGCATGAGTGAACTGACGGACTGCGTTTACGCCGCGCGGGCTCGACCAAGTGCCTGACCACCAATTCCCTGCGCTGACGCGGGGGACCGGCCGGTTCGGGGCCCGATAGATATAGAATCGAAGCATGGACCCGGAGTGAGCAAAACCCACAGCCGCGGAAAGCGCTCAGGAGAGTTCTAGGGGAAACCACATGAAGATCGGTCACGTCGCGGGTATCTTGGTGATGAGCGCTCTGGTGCCAAGCTCCCCGGCGCAGGAGAATCTGCCCGGAGAACGGATAGCACCTTCGGACGCCGCATGGTCCGCAATCACGCTGTGTGCCCGCATCGCCAAGGACAGTGATAGGCACGTTTGCCTGGACGACGCACTGCGTAACGCTGGCCTGATGCCTGCGCATTCGCCTGCGACACCAGTACCGGCTGAAGGGACAGCTCCCGCAGCCGGAGCCGTGGCGCCGGCAGCGGTAGCAGGAGCGGCGGCGCCTGCCGCGCAGGCGCCAGACTCTGTCTCCCCCGCCCAATCGAAAGAGAGCCGCGCAGACTTTGGACTGCAGCCGAAGACGTTTCGGGAGCCGGCCGTCGCTCGGACGCTGCAGGTCACTATCAGGCAGGTCGATCAGGCAGACGGCAAGCTGCTCCTCACGACGACCGAAGGTGCGATCTGGAAGCAGGTCGAGAGTACCAACGTCTGGCCGGTGCCAACCGAGGGACAGACGATGACCATCGAGAGGGGGTCCTTCGGCGGGTTCTTCTGCGAGCCGAGCAAGTACGTGTCGTTCCGCTGCTTCCGGGCGAAATAAATAACTCCTGCCACACGGTGAATACGTAGAGCGCGATGAGCGACGATCGCGAGAGCGACGCGGAGGCGCGACTTCATGCCCAACCCCCCGATCGAAGAACTCAGTGCGATGATTGCCTCGGCCATGGCCACCTCGTTTGAGAGAGGTGGCTCCGGTATTTCGGACAGGGGTATAAGTGGATTTCTGCCGGGGCGTAACCGGAGAGAAGTCCATGCGACGACCCAGACGTAACCATTCTGCCAATTCAAGCCCCGGAGGTGATCCGAGGCGAGAAGACGGTTGCCGAGATTGCCGCGCACCACGAGGTGCACCCCAACCAGGTGACCAGCTGGAAGAACGAGCTACTGCAAAAGGCGGCGGCAGTACTGGCTGCCCCTGGACAATAGAATCGCTCTCTGGACCCTATTTCCGAGCGCTCAAGGACGTACGACCCTTGATCTGCGCTCGTTGGGTCAGTGGACGGTCAATGGCGGAGCGGACGGGACTGGAATCGTGGGAAGCGGTCGAGGAATCATTAACTTACTGATCTTCGTGGGAGGCTGGTCCCCTCGGGTCCCCTCAAATCCCCGGATTTGCCACTAGCGCTGTAGAGCCCCTGGCTTACCCCACCTGATCGTGTTTCACGCGCGCGGCACCGGGTATTTCGAGAGTCGCAATGGCTCCGTGGCTATCGGGGCGATTCTCCAGCGATAGCGTTCCGCCGTGGGCTTCGGCAATCTGTCGCGACAGCACCAGGCCCACTCCGCTGCCGCCCGGCTTGGTGGTGAAGAACGGCACGAACAGGTTATCCGGATTCGCAACGCCTGGTCCCTCGTCCGAAATTGTGATGACCAGCGTATCGCCATGGACGTGAGCGGCAATGCGAACGTGCCCGGCGGAGTCTCCTTGCGCCTCGACGGCATTGCGCGCCAGATTGATCAATGCTTGCTCGAGCAGATCTTCATCTACCAACACCTCGAGACCCCCTGGGACTCGAATCTGGATCTGGTGCAGAGGCTCCAGTGCAATCACGCGAGCGAGAACCGGCGCGAGATCCAACCAGCGCGGACGGGGTGATGGCAGACGGGCAAGCCGGCTGTATTGAGCAAGAAATCGCGACAGTCCATGCGTCCGATCCGCAATCACTTTGAGCCCAGTGAGGGCCTCGTCTCGGTCGTTTCCGGGCGTGAGCGCTGCGCTGAGTGACTCTTGCAAGGTCGTCGCCAGAGATCGAATCGGGCTCAGGGAGTTGTTAACTTCATGACCAATGACTCGGATCAATCGTTGCCAGGCGAGGCGCTCCTCCTCCCGCAAGGCCTGACGCACGTCGAAGATGATGAGCAGGTGCTGGGCCAGCCCGCTCTCACGGAACGTACCGTGCGTGATCTGCCAACGCCCGCCGCGGCCAGCGAGCGAGGTCACGATTCGACTACGGGTGTCACCCTGAAGAAACTCCTCGAGCCCCATCTCAGCAGCTGTGAGGGCGGCGCCTGTTCTGGATTCCAAGCCCAGCAGTTGCGCAGCAGCCGGGTTGTGCACGCGTAGCCGCCCTTCCCCATCAAAGGCCAGCACAGCGATATCGATCGCATTGATGAGCTTGTCGAGCAGAGCCGTCGCCTCCAGAGCTCGCAAACGCTGCTGGTGCAAGGTATCACCCAGGCTGTTGATCTCATGTACGAGGTCACCGAGTGCATCGCCCGGCCGTTCACGACTGCTGCGAATCGTGTAATCGCCGCTGCGATAGGCTTCGACTACGTTAGTGAGACCGCGTAAGGGTTCTATGACTGACTTGCGCAGAGCGCTGCCCAAGGCGACCAGAATGGCCAATAAAGCCGCAGCCGCCACACTGCGCCAGATCCACCCCAGCTCCAGTCGCCAGATCAACCACCCACCGAGTACGATCGCCGGCGCCGTAAGGGCTACCGAGAGAACGATGATGCGGCGTTCGAACGCCAAGCGGGAGCGGCCCGGTGACACGGATCGCCTCCCCCGCCCGAATCCTTGATAACGTCCGGAGGACGGCCCCGAAGGGGCGAGGCGCAGCGCGCCGAGTAATTTACGCATCCGTACCGATTCCCAGTTTTTCCATGCGTCGATACAACGCGCTGCGGGACAACCCGAGGGCTGCCGCCGCCTCCACAACACTGCCGGTATGCCGTTTCAACGCCGCACGAATCAGAATTCGCTCAGCATCTTCGAGATTCATGTCCTCGAGAGCGGGCGGGGACGTGTTGACCGGCACCAATCGCAGGTCTGCCATGCTCACCACCTCGCCCCGCGCCAGAAGCGCCGCTCGCTCGATGACATTACGAAGCTCGCGGACGTTACCTGGCCAAGCGTAGTGTTGAAGTGTACGTATGGCATCCGGATCAAACTCGCGCAGGGCTCTTCCATATCGTCGTCCCGATGCCGCCAGCACGGCGAGTGCCAGTGGCGCGATATCCGCCCTCCTCTCCCGCAAAGGCGGAATGTGGATCTCGATCGTATTGATCCGGAACAGCAGATCCTGACGAAACCGACCTTCTGCGACCAATTTGTGCAAATCGGCATTGGTCGCGGCGATCAGTCGCACATTGACCTTGCGGGTGCGCGAGGACCCGACCGGCTCGAACTCACCGCTGTCCAGTACCCGCAGCAGCTTCGCCTGCTGGCCTGCAGGCAGGTTGCCGATTTCATCGAGAAACAGACTTCCGCCGTCCGCCAGCTCGACGCGGCCCGCGCGTTCGCTCCGTGCGTCGGTGAAAGCGCCGCGCACATGACCGAACATCTCGCTCTCGAACACGCCCTCGGGCAATGCACCCACGTTGACTTCGATCAGCGAGTTTCCACGCGCGGACCACTCATGAATGAGGCGCGCCAGGAGACTTTTGCCGGTGCCGCTCTCTCCCGTGAGCAGAACCGGCGCATCAGAGGCTGCCACGCGTTGTGCGATCGAGAGCACCTCCTGCATCGCCGGCGATTCCGCCACGATCTGAACCGAGGAGGCATCGCGCAGAAGCGCATTTTCCGCTTCGAGTCGCCGGCTATTGCGCAGCGCCCGACCCAACTCCAGCTGATTGCGTACGACAGATAGCAGACGCGCATTGTCCCAAGGCTTCTCGATGAAATCCCGTGCACCGGTGCGCATCGCCTGCACGGCGAGATCCACACTCGCCCAGGCGGTCATCACGATGACAGGCAGCAGGGGATCACTCTGGTGCAGAGTCTCCAGCAGATTGAGCCCTTCGACCCCCGAGGTGGTATCGCGGGTGTAGTTGAGATCAATCAATGCCGCGTCGAAGGAGTCCGTCGCGACGGCTGCCAGTGCGCCGGCCGGGGACCCTGAGGTGACGACCTCGATGCCCTCCTTGGCCAAAGCCATTCGCAGTGCGGTGAGCACATCCCGCTGATCATCGACAATGAGCAGGCGTGGTCGCATTCCGTGTATGAAACATCACCGCTGGGGAACCCAAGGAATCTCGCCCAGATGGTACTTCATCTGAATACTCTGCAGCGCCAGATTGTAGCGAGCGGTGACCAAAGCGCTCTCGGCCAGCACGTAGCTCATGCGCTCCTGAGACACTTCCACCAAAATCGCCGTCCCAGCTTTGAAGCGCTCCTGAGCAGATTGCACCGCCAGCAGAGCGGCATGTTGCTGCGCCTGCGCAGCCGCAAGCTCATCGCGCGCAGCATGGTAATCGAGGTATACGCTCTTCACCTGGAGTTCCACCTCATGCCGCTGGCTGTCCAGGGTGATGCGCTCATTCTGCGCCTCCAGTTGGGCTCGATGCACAGCACTTCGGGTCACGCCGCTATCGAATACCGGTACCGAGATATTCAGTGACAGCGATCCGTTACGATACTCATTGAGCTGATCGTGCAAGCCCTGCGGTAATGCGCTTGTGTAACTGCTACCGTAACCAGCGGAGAGAGAAACGGTTGGCCAGTAACCTGAGCTGGCCACGTGTACACCCTGCTCCAGCGCCTTGACGCGCGCCTCCTCGGCCTGCAAGTCAGTGCGCATGGACAGCGCGCGAGCGAGCAAGTCAGCTAAGGTCGTGGAATCGTCACGATAAATCGTCTCGATCGCTGGAACCTGAAAATCATAGGTTTGGATCGGATCGAGCTGCAGCGTGCGCAGGAGGTCTACTTTACCGAGCTCGGCGGCATTCTGCGCTTGAATCACGCTCAGTCGCGCGGCCGCCACATTGGCCTGCTGCTGGTACAAGTCAGCGCGGGCGCGCGTGCCGGCAGTCACATACTGACGAACCTGCTCCTCGAGCGTCACTTCGGCAGCCAGATTTTCCCGCTGCACCTGCAACTGGTCCTGCTGCAGAATGAGGGAGAGGAAATTCGACACCGCCGTGAAGACCGTTGTCTCCTGAGCGCGACTCAGATCCCACTTGCTCGCCTGACTCGTAAGCTTCGCCTGGCGCAACGTGGCGACATCACGTAACCCGGTAAACAACGTGACTGCGGCGGATGCTCCCGGGGCCAGGGAATCCGTGGTCTCATCTATGTAGCTCCCCGTAGCCGAACTGTAATATCGTCCGTAGTTTCTCGTCCCCGCCGTCGTGATCGACAGATTTGGCAGAAACTGCAGTTTCGCCGCGCTCACCGCCACATCGGTCAATTGCGCGTTGGTGCGGGCCTGGAGAAGCGGCACGTTGCGCTCGAGCGCGATGCCGATCGCATCGTCCAGGGTAATGACCTGCGCGGCGTGTGCGGCGATGGGTAGTGCGCTGAGGCTGACGAGGACCGCTGATAGCGGACGCAAGGGTTTGGCGGTGCGCATCATGGCATCTGCTCACTCTGCCCGCAGCGCGATCAGTGGATCAACCTTTATGGCGCGGCGCGCCGGGATAATGCTCGCCGTCAGAGCGACCGCGCAGAGCAGGCAAGATACAGCGATGAACGTCAGCGGGTCCGTCGCGCTCACACCGAGAAGTTGACTCGCGAGGAGCCGTGTCAGCGCGAATGACAACACAAGTCCCACGCCAATCCCCGTCATCGCCAGACGCAGTGACTGACCGACGACGGGACGAAACACGTCGATCATCTGCGCGCCGAGGGCCATCCGGATGCCGATTTCCTGCGTGCGCTGGCTCACGCTGTAAGCCATTACGCTGAAGAGGCCCATCGCGGCGAGCAGGAGCGCCAGCGCGCCTAAGACGCCCAACAATGCTGCCCCGATCTTCTGGGCGAACCAGGCTTCGCCGACGTAATCGCTGAGCGTGAACATCTCAAAAAGGTGCACCTTCGGATCAACGGATCTCAATTCGCGCCGCAGCTCGGGTAGGAGCTGCAGCGGTGGCCCCACTGTCCGTACATGCAGCTCAAAACTATTACCCGGTACCGAGGCTTGTTGCATCGGCAGGTATAAGTAGGGCCGCGGAGCTTCGGCAAGACTCCGGTACTTGATGTCTTTGACAACGCCGATCACAGTCCGACCCGATCCCCAGAGTTGCAGCTGGCGACCGACCGGCTCCTGCCCTCGAAAATACCGTCGTGCGAATGTCGCATTGATAATCACCACGGACGGCGCTCGACTGTCGTCGCGTTCGGTAAAATCGCGCCCTGCGATGAGTGCAATCCGCATGAGATCGAAGTAGCCCGGCCAAATCGGGTTCACGCGAACGAACATGCTCTCGCCGCGACGAGGTACGTAGCCGTCGACCTGCACATCTCCCTTTGGGCCGTCCGCGAAGCCAAGCGGCACATTATCGGCAAAACTCACGGCCCGGACTCCTGACAGGGCCTCGATGCGAGCGCGCAGGTGCCGCATGAACAGCGTGCCTTGCTCGGTGCTATATCCCGCCTCCGTCAGATTCAAGGGCGCCAGCAGCACGTTCGAAGAATCGAACCCCGGATCGATTTGTTGGGTATGCCGGAAGCTCTCGAAAAATAGACTGGCGCCGATCAGCACCACTAGCGCCAGGGCGACCTCCGAAATGACCAGAATTCCCCTCACGCGATGGGCGCGTGCATCACCGATCGCGCCGCGCCCACTCAAACCACTGAGGCGGTCGTTGCGAATCGTCTGCAGCGCCGGGGCCAGGCCGAATAGCAACCCCACCAGAACCGAAATCGATAGCGAGAACAGCAGCACCACCAAGTCAGGCGGAAAATCGACAGCGAGCGGAATGTGCCTCGCGGGAATGAAGAAACGCAGCCAACTCGCCATCTGCCTGGTCAGCAGCGCACCCGCCAGGCTACCCAGCCCCGCGAGCAGGAGACTCTCCAGCAGGAGCTGGCCGATCACTCGCTGGCGCGATGCGCCCAGTGCCAGGCGGATGCTGAATTCCTTTTGTCGTGCGGTGGCGCGAACCAGCATCAGGTTTGCCACATTCGCGCACACGATGAGCAACAGAATGGCGCCAGCTCCGAGCAGAGTCTCGAGCAACGTCCCGATGAGGCTTTGAAGCCCCTGGGTAGCCTGGTCCATCGGCACCAACGTAGCCCCGATGCCTTCGTCAGTCCTCGGATAGCTTTGCGCCAGACGTCGCGCAATCGTCTGGATTTCGGTGCGGGCCTCGAGCAACGAAACGCCGGGCTTCAGGCGAGCCAACAGGCGCAACCCTCGACGGTCGCCTCGATTCTCAAACCAGTCTGGAGACTCATTCAGGAACGGATCCATCGCGAGCGGCACCCAGAGATCGAACGAAAGGCCTACCACGGTTCCGAAGAACTCCGTCGGGGCCACGCCGATCACTGTCAGTTGCTGGCGGTTCACGCGTATCGTCTTACCGATAATTTGCGGGTCCGAATGAAAATGCCCCCGCCAGAATCGGGCGCTGATGACCGCGACCGGATACTTTCCCGGAGCCTCCTCCTGCTCATCTGCCTGGAAGAATCGGCCGGCAACCGGCCTGACACCCAGCACATCGAAAAAATTCCCGGATACGAATTCGGCCCAGACGCGCTCCGCTTGGGTTTCGTTCCCGAGGCTCAAAGGCCCGAAGTGGTATGCGAGCACGCCAGCCAGGTAACGTGACGAGTCACGAAAATCCCGGAAGTCAGGATACGAGGAGTTGCTATTGTTTTCGCCGTCTGGTTCCGACTGTTCCAGCGAAACGAGGCGCTGCCCATCCGCTACGCCGTGCAAAGGGTTGAGCAGCACGCCGCGCACCCAACTGAACACGGTTGTGTTCGCTCCGATGCCGACCGCGAGCGTGACGATCACCACGGCGGCAAGCCAAGGAGTCTTTGCCAATGAGCGGACAGCGTATTTCAGTTCAGAGGACATCGCTCTCACTCCGCTCGCAGCGCGATCAGTCGATCGACTTTCGTGGCGCGCCGCGCCGGGATAAAGCTCGCTGCCAGCGCGACTGCGCAGAGTAAGCAGGACACGCCGATGAACGTGAGCGGGTCTGTCGCACTCACGCCGAGCAATTGGCTCGCGACGAGCCGTGTGAGCGCAAAGGACAGTACAAGCCCAATACCGACTCCCACCATCGCCAGCCTGAGTGCCTGACCAAGGACGGGCCGAAACACATCCACCGCCTGGGCGCCGAGGGCCATCCGGATACCGATCTCCTGGGTGCGCTGACTCACGGTGTAGGCCGTTACGCTGAAAAGGCCTAGCGCGGCGAGCAGAAGTGCCAGGGTGCCCAAGACCCCGAGCAGGGACGCCGCAACCTTCTGCACAAACCAGGAGGCGCTGATGAAATCACTCAGTGCAAATACCACATCGAGATTCACCCTGGGGTCGACAGATCTCAATTCACGCTGCAGCGTGGGCACTATCTGCTCTGGCGGACCCTTTGTTCGCACGAGCACACCAATGCCGGTGTGGGGCTCCCAGGCTTGTTGCATCGGCAAATAGACGTACGGCTGTGGACTCTCACTGAGACTGTGGTACTTGATGTCCTTGACGACCGCAAGCACCGTGTACTCGCGCCCTCCAAGTCGCAGCTTGCGCCCCACCGGTTCTTGTCCTCGGAAGAATCGATGCGCGAAAGCCTCGCTGACGATGACGACGGGCGGCGCTTGGCTATGGTCACGATCGGTGAAATCCCGGCCTTCAATGAGCCCGATCCGCATGAGGTCGAAGTATCCCGGCCACACCTGTGCCCAGAGGGCGCTCATGTCCTCGCCACGGCGAGACAGATATCCATCGACCTGTACTGAGGCCGAATTGTCGCGGTCGAAGCCGAGCGGCGCGTGCCCGAAACTCACGGCCTGCACTCCAGGCAGTTCTCCGAGACGATCGCGCAGGTGCCGCATGAAGAGCTTGCCCTGCTCAGTGCCGTATCCCTTCTCCGATAGGTCTATCCCGGCCAGAAGCACGTGTGAGGGATCGAATCCGAGGTCTGTGTGCTTGGCGTGCCGGTAGCTCTCGAGAAACAAACTGGCACCGATCAGCACCACCAGCGCCAAGGCGACCTCGGAAATGACCAGCCCTCCTCGCAAGCGATGCGCGCGTGCATCCCCAATAGCCCCACGTCCACTATCCCCAAGGCTGCCGAACCGTCCGTGCCGGACTATCTGCAGCGCCGGAATCAGGCCGCACAGAAGTCCTGCCAGAAGCGAAATCGTCAAGGTAAAGGCCAGTACCGTCGAGTCCAGCGGGAAATTGAGAGCCACGGGAAGGTACGTCGCGGGAATGAAGAACTGCAGCCATCCCGCCATCCGCCCGGCCAATACAAGGCCCGGTACGCCGCCAAGGCCAGCGAGCAAGAGGCTCTCCAGCAGCAGCTGACCGATCACCCGCGAGCCCGAGGCGCCCAGCGCCAGCCGGATACCGAACTCCTTCTGCCGAGCCGTGGCACGAAGCAGCATCAGATTCGCCACGTTGGCGCAGACGATAAGCAGAAGAACGGCCCCAGCCCCGAGCAGGGTTTTGAGCAAGGGCGCCATGAGTTCTTGCGCCCCGGTGTCAGCTTGAGAGATCGGCACCAGCGTCGTGCTGATACCTGCGTTACTCTGCGGATAGCTCTGCGCCAGACGCCGCGCAATGGTCTGAATTTCTACCCGGGCCTGCGGCAGGGACACGCCAGGCCTCAATCGAGCCAAGACATGCAACCATCGGGCGCTGCGATATTCAAGCCCGTTTCCGCCACCGCTCAGCAACGACTCCATCGAAAGCGGCAGCCAAAAATCGTATGCAAGACCGACGATGGTTCCCAAAAACTCCGCCGGTGCGACCCCGATCACCGTCAGTTCCCGGCCGTTCAGGCGAACCGCCTTACCGATGATCTCGGGATCCGCATGCAAACGCCGCTGCCAAATGCGCTCGCTGATGACCGCCACCGGATACTTGCCCGGCGCGTCTTCCCGCTCCTCGGTCCGGAAGAACCGGCCCGTCACCGGCCTGACGCCGAGCACGTCGAAGAAATTCCCAGACACGAACTGGGCCCAGACGCGTTCCGCTTGGATTCCGTCTCCGAGACTCAAAGCCCGCTCGTGGAATGCGATTGCACCGGCAAGCGATCGCGATGAGTCGCGATAATCCCGGAAGTCAGGATACGAAATCTCGATGTTTCTGCCGACCCCGGCCGGCGGGAGGGTCTCAAGTGCGAAGAGACGCCCGACATCCGCGACGCCGCGTAAGGGATGCAGCAATACGCCCCGCGTCCAACTGAATACGGCTGTGTTCGCTGCGATACCGACTGCCAGTGTGATAGCCACCACGGCCGTGAGCCAGCGAGTTTTTGCCAATGAGCGAACAGCGTACTTCAGTTCAGAGGACATCGCTCGCACTCCGCCCACCGCGCTGGTATCCAGCCTGCGAGGACCGTGAGCCCTGCTGGCGACGAGCGCAGGGCGAATTAAGATCGCAGAACATGTCGGTCCCCACCGGTCAGATCAGTCTCCACCTGTTCATCGACGATACGGCCGTCGAAGAGGTGGACCGTTCGTGTCGCCTGGCGCGAGAAACGTGCATCGTGGGTCACCATGACGATGGTGGCGCCGCCTTGATGCAACTCGCTCAAGAGTTTCATCACGGCTTCGCCGTTGTGTGAATCGAGGTTGCCAGTGGGCTCGTCTGCCAACAACACCGCCGGACTTCCGCCCAGGGCGCGCGCGACCGCGACGCGCTGCTGTTGTCCACCTGAAAGCTGAGACGGCAGATGCTTTGCCCGATGCGCCATACCCACTCTCTCGAGTGCTTGGGTCACCCGCCCCTTGCGCTCGGCCACAGGCATGCCACGGTACGTGAGCGGCAACTCGACGTTCTCGTAAACAGTCAGATCGCCAATGAGATTGAACGACTGAAAGATGAAACCGATCTGGCGGTTCCTCACCCGGGCACGCTCAGCCGCCGTCAGCCCTTGCGCTGGCCGCTCGTTCAGCACGTAGGTGCCGCCACTCGGTGTGTCCAGTAGACCGATGATGGAGAGCAGCGTGGACTTGCCGCAACCGGATGGGCCGGCGATGGACACGTACTCGCCGGTCTTGATCTCCAGTTGGATCCCCGAGAGCGCATGAGTCTCGATTTCGTCCGTGAGAAACACCTTGGAAACGTTTTCGAGCTTGATCAGGGTTGAGTTGTTTGCACGGTTCATCTGGTGGCTCTTGTTTTCGGCGAGCGTGCTAATTCAAGCGGACGCGATCGTGATCATCCCATTGCGAGGTGTCGGACAGGATGACCCGATCTCCGGGCTTGAGCCCGCTCACCACCTCGATTGTATTCACGGAGCTGCGGCCCAAGTGCACGGGGATGCGAGTCGCATACAAACCGTCAGCATCCAGCTTGAACATGCCCACGACACTTTTCTCTTGCCCGAAGGCGGGCCGGCCGACGAAGACGACTTTCTCCAGCCTCTCGAGCTGGATCGTTCCATCGATTGAAAGGTCCGGGCGCGCCCCGGGAGGCAGCTCTCCCTGGAGGGAGACGTCGACCAACACAGTGCCGTTCTGGACCGCGGGATCAATCCGGGAGACCTCGCCTGCGACAATCCCATTGCGAGTATCGATCGAAGCCGGAAGGCCCAACCGGATGTCTTTCGCCTGGGTCTCGGCAATGCGAACCTCGGCCTTGAGCCGCGAGGGATCGGCCACGCGGGCCAGATTGGCGCCCGCCGCAACCTGGGCGCCAATCTCCGCAGGAACAACCTGCAACACCCCGACCATGCCCGCACGGACCTTGAGCGCATCGAGCTCATCCTGCCGCAGTTTCGCTTGCGCCCGCACCTGATCAACCTCCGCAGCCTTCGTGGCAAGCTGTGGAGCGACGCCCTCCCGGGCGAACGCAAAGCGCTTTTGTTCGATGGTGTTACGTGCCTGGGCTTGCTCTGCCGTGACTTTCGACAACCGCATCTCCAGCTCTGAAACCAGTCCCTTCTTGAAAAGGTCCTCGTTCACCTGGGCACGCAGCTTCGCCTGCTCGTAATCGGCCTTCGTGGCCGCGGCCGTCGATTCAGAGGCCAGCAAGCTGCTCTCGAGCTGTACCTTGAAACTCTTGAGGTCGGCCTCAGATGCCTTGAGCTGCGAGGCAGCATCCGCCGCCGCCTGCGCAACCTCTGGATTGCTTAGAATCAGGATCACGTCCTCGGGTTTAACGGTCGCGCCCGGATGCAATACGATGCGGTCGACTCGGCCTGCCGAGCGCGCGGCGATCCATGAGATTTGCTCCGGGACCAACGTGCCAATCCCCCGCACTTCCCGCAGCATTTCACCTCGCTTTACCGTGTCGATCCACACGAGGCTTCGTTCGACCGCGGGAGCCGCGGGCTTCAGACGCGTCACGGCTACCGTGACTCCTGCGAGCCCCAGCGCGATTCCGCTGGCCACGATCCAGCGTTTGCGGCGACGGCGGGTCTGATCAGTGCGTGGGCGGTCCATGACGAGTACAAAGCACCTCCTATGCCATGGCGCCCGTGGGTGCCGTAATTGACTGATTCAGTGCTGAATATTCCCTTTCAGCAGGTCGAGTTGCAGAGGTCTACAGGTTGGAAATGATCTCGATTATGGGACGCTCACCGCACCTGCAATCCCACTTGCGGGATATGGGCGACAAGGGCCTTACGCCGCTACGAAGCCTGGCAGCTTCAGGGCATCAGTGTCGAAGGTCACCGTGGCATTCCGCTTGACCTACACGGCGGTCCGTTTGGTAAACGGGTTGATCGTGGAGACGCCGAATGGCTTGAAATCATCCACATTGCCGGTCACCACACTCAGACCACGCACCAGCGCGGTAGCAGCGATCAGCGCATCTTCGAGCTGATGGTCAGGCCGACGATGCATCAGTTGCGCCCAGCGGCGGAAAACGTGAGCGTCGACCGGAACAATGTTGTACGTCTGCGCGACACTGTCCAACCAAGCCTCGATCTCCTTCGCCTTTTCGACATCTTGCTCACGCGTGATTTCGATACCGGCCTGGATCTCTCTTATGGTCACAGCGGATAGATGCAGAGTCTCATCGGAAGCATTTTGAACCCACGCCACCACACCCTGATGAGGCTTGGGTTTGCGGAGCTCGGAGACAACGTTCGTGTCAAGCAGATACACGGTCAACCAACGGCTTGGGGCTGCGACGCTGGCGCCGTCCTCGTGTCGGAATGTTCAGATCACCACGCGGCTCAGGTCCGAGCAGCAGAGTTTTCAAGCTGGGGCGAGCGCGCTCCCGCAAGTCACGCCACTCGCTCACCGGTAAAAGGACCGCCGCCTCGACGCCACGCAGTGTCACGATCTGAGGTCCATCAGTAAGGCTCGCTTTCAGGAATTCACTGAAGCGCGCCTTCGCGTCCTGCACCTGCCATGTCTTTTTCATGTCGCCTCTCAATAACTAGTCATCAGTCTAGTCAGATGAGAGATGTTGATCAGGCTTGGGGACGGGCGGACGGGAATCGTGCCCGCCTGCTCCGAATTTGCCACTAGAAAGCCTCCAGCGCATAAGTGATTGACTTTAAAGGATTAACTGGCGGAGCGGACGGGACTCGAATCGGCGGAAGCGATCGAGGAATCAGTAACTTACTGATCTTCCTAGGAGGTCGGTCCCCTGGAATCCCCTCGGATCCCCAGATTTGCCGCTAGATTTGCCACTAGCGCTGCAAAGGCTCCGGCTACCTGTCCGAGCAGGGTCCGCACCCTTCTGTGGTATACTCCTTACCCGAAAGTAAGGAATGAGCCATGGCATCCGCAACGGTGACAAGCAAAGGACAGGTCACTCTCCCGAAGAGCGTTCGAGACCGATTGGGCGTCGAAGCCGGCGACCGGCTCGAGTTCGTCGAGTCAGAGCAAGGTTTTCTCGTCGTCGCAGCCACGCGGGACATCCGGTCGCTCAAGGGCATCGTGGGCCGACCCAAGCAGCCGGTGACCATTGAGGACATGAACAGCACCATCGAAAAGATGGGCCGGATGCCGTGATCGGCCTCGACACCAACGTCGTCGTCCGCTACCTCACTCAAGACGATCCGAAGCAGTCACCGATTGCTACGCGGCTGATGGAGAAGACGCTCAGCTCGGACGAGCCCGGCTTCATCTCGCTCGTCGTGCTGGCAGAAGTCGTCTGGGTGCTAGTGTCCCTGTATTCGGTGGACAGAGCGGCCGTCGCGGATGTCGTTACTGGACTGCTGACTACCGAGCAACTTCGGGTCGAATCGGCCGAGCTCGTCTGGCGCGCCAAGAAGCGCTACGAGGCATCAAAGGCGGATTTCAGCGACGCGCTTATCGCGGAGTGCGCCGTGGCTGCCGGCTGCAAGCGATCTGTCACGTTTGACCGAACGGCCGCCGCGACATCGGGTTTCGAGCTGCTGACCTGACTTGAGCCTACGATGCATGGATATCTGTTGCTGATAGCCCTGGTTTTGTCGCCAGCGGTTTCGTTAGGTGCCGATCCGCCGGATCGTGTCTGCGCAGAGCTTTGGCAGCGAGTGGGACCGCTCCAAGAGGAAGTTCACGGAATACCATTGTCGACAGAAGTACCTGACGGTCGGGTTGTCAGCGGATTCAACGTCAAGTCTCTGCACCGCTCAGATGGGAGTCGTTTCGTCCCGAACAGTATCCAGGAAAGCAAGTCCCAAGCCCTCGGCTGGAATGCGGCCGCACTGATCGAATCCGAGACGAAGGCGCGCCGCCAGGATCAAAGACACTACGCGACGGAGCGGGTCGCCGAGTGCACAAAGATTAGCCACCGGATTTGCCAGTAGATTTCCCACGAGGGTCGGTGGGATGGGCTTACGCCGCGACGAAGCCCGGCAGCTTGAGGGCGTCAGCGTCGAAGGTCGCCGTGGCGCTGCACGTGAGCGTTCCATAGCGTGCGCCGATCAGGCAATCCGCGAACTGTGCGGACGAGTTCTTCCAAGTGTAGAGCGCCTCTTCGATGGCGGGCTCGTCCTCGAAGGTCACGTCCACCGCGCTCATGAGATCAGAAAACGCGCCGAGGATCTCGGCCTTGCTGAGCTTATAGCGGCTCCGCAGAACCCACTCAGTCTCCAAGAGCACGAGATGGCTGACGAGCACTGGCGTGCCGGCCTGGGCCTCCCGACGAATCAGTCGCTGGGCAGGCTCGAACTGCTCCTCGTCGTCCCGCACCAGGAACCGCACGAGGACGTTGGTATCCAGTCCAATCATCAGCGCGAGAGTTCTTGGACGGGAAGTGCCTTCCGACCCTTCTTGTGCAGGCGCCCGGCGACACTCATCGCGCTCTTGTTCTTCACGCGCATCAATACCGCGCCATCCGGCAGCAACGTGAAGGTCATCCGGTCGCCGGTCTTCATCCGGAGACTATCTCGGATTTCCTTCGGAATGGTCGTCTGACCTTTGCTCGTCAGTGTTGCATCTGTGCTCATGGTTTCTGTCTCCTTACAATAGCAATTATAGTAAGGAAACGCGGAAGGAGCAATCGACTCGTTTTTCCAGCCCGGATCGGGCAATCAGACGATCTTTGTGAAATTCCCTGAAGGTCCGGGAACCCAAATATCACTCGGCTCATCGCTCACGTTATAGAACCCGACGCGATGCTTCCGCGCGAGTTCGAAGGCCCTGTGATACGCAGCCGTACCAATGGAACCTGCAAACGCACCGTAGATGATATTTCTGCCCAAGCTGTAGTCAGTCACTCTCGGATCATCTGAATTTGTACTGCGGAGCGGGCCGTTCATCGGCGGAAAGCTGGTGATCATTTCCCGAAACCAATTCTTCAGCGCTGAGACGGGGATGTCCGGGTCGTCGTATCCATGCGATTCGCCCCACCGAGTTTGTTCATCGAACCAGCTACGAAATTGGGCCCGCGAGCGCGGCGCCACATCTGGATCAAACACGGCCAAGTCGTAACTCATGCGGAATCCACTTCCGGCCCACGAGGCGATCGCAGCGACAGTCGAGCATTGCTCCGATGGAGAACGCGGGAAACGCGCCCGCGCACTCCGTCGTTCGCAATCATGATTGGCCTGGCAGTCGGCCTAAGCCGTCACCGGCTCACTCAGGATTGCGTCGGCCAATAGAATCGCGGCCGACCCAGTTGACTGATTGGCCACTGGATTTGCCACTAGAAACAACAGTTGCAACGTAACTTACTGAAATGTAAAGGATAATCTGGCGGAGCGGACGGGACTCGAACCCGCGACCCCCGGCGTGACAGGCCGGTATTCTAACCAGCTGAACTACCGCTCCGACTCGAGGCGTAACTCGAGGAATTTCAAGGCGTTGCCGTCGTCGAACGGCGCGCCCCCCGACAGCAGGGGCGCGCATGGTAGCGGATCGGCAAAGGGCGCCACAAGCCTTTTTCGAGCCGCGTGCCCCACTAATCGTGCCAGGCCACGACCTTCTGGCGGGCCTCGCCAAGCTTGTCAACGCCCAGGGTCATGACATCGCCGGCGCGCAGGAATACCGGCGTCGGCTTCTTGCCGGACCCGACCCCGGGGGGCGTGCCGGTGGTGATGATGTCGCCGGCATCGAGCGTCATGAAGCGACTGCAGTAGGAAACGAGGGTGCGCACGGGGAAGATCATCCGGCTGGTGTTGCCGGTCTGCATGCGCTTGCCGTTCACGTCCAGCCACATCCCCAGCTGCTGGGGATCGCCGATCTCATCGGGGGTCACGAGCCAGGGGCCGACGGGTCCAAAGGTGTCGCAGCCCTTGCCCTTGTCCCAGGTGCCGCCGCGGCTGAGCTGGAATTCGCGCTCGCTCACATCGTTCACCAGCACGTAGCCGGCGACGTAGCTCAGTGCCTGCGATTCTTCGACGTAGCGGGCAGTGCGGCCGATGACCACGCCCAGCTCCACCTCCCAGTCACCCTTGACCGAGTCCTTCGGCAGCATGACGTCATCGTTCGGGCCGTTCAGGCAGGAGATCGCTTTGGTGAAGATTACCGGCTCCGGCGGCAATGGCAGATTGGCCTCGGCGGCATGGTCGGCGTAGTTCAGCCCGATGGCGATGAACTTGCGGGAGCCGGTGACCGGCACGCCCATGCGCGGCTTGCCCTCGACCGCGGGCAAGCTCTTCGGGTCGAGTGCGGCCAGGGCGGAGAGCTTCGCCGGGGCGAGTTGCTCCGGAGTGAGATCGGGGATGCGGCCGGAGAGGTCGCGGATCACGCCGGCTGAATCGAGCAGACCGGGCTTCTCACGTCCCACAGGACCATAGCGCAGCAGCTTCATGAACTCGCCTCCGTCAGGGGAGGCGCAGGATGGCAGGGGCTTTGGCGAGGCGCAAGAAACCTTGCGCCACGACACGTCGCGAACACCGCGTGCCGGTTCCCGGGAGTTCCGGCGAGTCGAGGGGCGCGGCGACGCTGCACGCGCGGGACGATTTCGCTCCAGCGATCCCTGGGGGTCGGCGGCGCTGAGCACGGTGCGATTCGACCCTTCGCGTCGGCGGCGCTGGGCACGGTACGATTCGCCTCTTCGTTCCCATCCGCGAGGAAGTTCATGTCCAGCCCTGGTGCCGCCCAGGTGGGCGCCGCCGCGCCCCCGGACGGCCTGCCTGTGCCCCGTCGTTACTGGGCCATCGCCGCCATTATCCTGGCCATCTGCATGTCGGTGCTGGACGCCACGATCGCAAATGTCGCCCTGCCCTCGATCGCACGCGACTTCCATGCGACCAAGGCGGCCTCGATCTGGGTCATCAACGCCTACCAGCTCGCCATCCTCGCCACCCTGCTCCCGCTGGCATCCTTGGGTGAGATCGTCGGGTACCGCAAGGTCTCGCAGACGGGGATGGTGGTGTTCACGCTTGCATCGCTCGGATGCGCGTTCTCGACCTCGCTGCTGACCATGAGCATCGCGCGAGTGATCCAGGGACTGGGCGCGGCGGGCATCATGAGCGTGAACGCCGCCTTGATGCGGTTCACGTACCCGCATCACATGCTCGGGCGCGCCATCGGGATCAACGCGTTCGCAGTCGCCGTGGCCGCGGCGACCGGCCCGACGATCGCTTCTGCGATTCTGGCCGTGGCGCATTGGCGTTGGCTGTTTGCGATCAACCTTCCCATCGGCATCGCCACTCTGGCAATCGCGACTTACTCACTCCCCGTCATCGAGCGCTCCGCACGGCGGCTGAATTACGTCGGTGCGGTGCTGCTGGCGGGGACGTTCATCCTGCTGGTGAGCGGGCTGCAGGCTTTGGCTCACGACGCCGCCACGCCGGTGGCGTTGTTCGAGATCGGCGCGGGTATCGCACTCGGGATCGCGCTGGCGCGCCATGAGATCGATCGGCCGACACCCCTCATTCCTTTCGATCTGCTGCGGGTGCGGCTGTTCGCGCTGTCCGTCGCTACGTCGATCTGCTCCTTCACAGCCCAGACCGGCGCCCTGGTCTCGCTGCCTTTCGAGATTCAGCGGCTGGGGCACAGCGCTGTGGAAACCGGCCTTTTTATGACTCCCTGGCCTGTGGGGGTCGGGATCGCTGCGCCGATTGTGGGGAGGCTTGCCGACCGGTACCACGCTGGCGTGCTTTGCTGCGTCGGGCTGCTCGCGATGGCCGTCGGCCTGACTCTGCTCGCCCACGTGCCCGCCGGCTCCAGTGCACCTGACTTCTTGTGGCGCATGCTGATCTGCGGCCTCGGCTTCGGGTTTTTCCAGACGCCTAACAACCGCGCGATCCTGGCGTCGTCGCCCCGCGCGCGCACCGGAGCGGCGGGCGGGATGCTGAGCACCGCGCGGTTGCTCGGGCAGACATTGGGCGCTGCCGGGGTGGCGCTTCTGTTTCGCGCCTATCCTGCAAGTGGGTCGAATGTCGCGCTGCTCATCGCCGCGGGAATTTCATTCGTCGCGGCGCTGGTGAGCGTGACGCGAGTGACGACCCCGCACCCGGTGTGAGGTTGTGGACGCCGCCGGGCGCCGCGGCCGTGGCGCGCACGACCACGGTGTGACGATCGGCGCGCAACGCGTGCTCGCCTCGGCGGCGCGCACGACCGCGGTGTGACGATCGGCGCGCAACGCGCGCTAGCCCTGGCAGGGCGCGCGACGACGGCGCAGTGTGTCCCGCGTGCGGCGTGAGGGCGCGGCGGGGCGCCGCAAGACTCAGGCGTGGGCGCCTGCCCGCTCCGCACGCGTATGCGCGGCGCGGCGGGCAGCAGCGGAGCGTTCCGAGGGTCCTTTCGTCCGCGAGGCCCTCTTCGCTGCAGCTGAGCGATCGGACTTCGTCCGCCTGCCGGCTGCTGAGTGAGCCTGTTTCGCAAGGGATCTCGGCGATGCTGCGCTTTGCCCCTCTCTCTGCAGAGCACGAGTGGTAGCACGCGAGCGCTTCGCCGACGACTTGCTCCGTGCCGGCGCACCATGTCCGCGTGCATAGGCACGTGCTGCGCTCTTGCGCGTCTTCTCACCAGTGGTGCCCTTCTTGGGCGCAGGAAGATCGACGCCTGCGCGCCGTGCCTTCGACAATCCAATGGCGATGGCCTGCTTCGAGGACCGGGCTCCGTGCTTGCCCTCTCGGATGTGATCCATCTCCTCGCGAACGAACTCCCCCGCCTGTGTGCTCGCGGCCTTCCCCTGCCGCTTGTCCCGGCGAGCCCTTTCCAACGTGCGTTTCTCCGGCATATCCCGATCCTCTATTCATCACGACCAAAAACGTGGCGCAGCTCGCGCTTGGCGCGGTTGAGCACTTCCTTGCGGCGCGCGCTCAAATTCGATCCACCCCGATTCAAATAGAAATTCAGCATCGACATGGCTGACTGAAAGGGCGTGCCTTTGCGCCTGCGGCTCGTCTCAGCCGAGCGCTTCAACGACAGGGCAATGCGCCTGGGGCTCGAGGACTTGAACACGGACGGCTCGAGGTCCAGTGCGTCGCTCTTGCGCATGACCCCGGCAGACCAACGGCGACCTGGCGGGGTGCGATTTGCACGGCGAGTTGACGATCGGGTGGAGGAGCGGGCGGATGACGCGTGACTGCGCGCGACCGTGCGCTTGCTGCGTGTCGAATGATGACCAGTGCGTCGTGAACGACTCGCCTTGGTCTTGCGTGCTGAGCTTCTCATGTCTGTGCTCAGCAGCACTATTCGTGCCGCAGCAAAACGGTATGCCGTTTTGAACGCCGTCGCAAACGACGCGGCTGCCCCGAGGGAGCGAGGCCCACGGATGGGCCGAGTACAAGCGCGCGCCCGTGCGCAGGCAGCAGCGCGGCGGCTACAACTCGAAGCGCAGTGGTCGAGAGTAGGACGAGCTGGCAGCGCCGGGGCGCTGACCAACACGCTCACTCAGCATCTCGGCAAAGCGCGCCGCCGGCTGCGGCTCGCAGCAGTAGTTCCCCTGCCACTGGTCGCATTCGAGCATGCGGATGTACTCGAGCTGCTCTTGCGTTTCGACGCCCTCCGCGACGACCTGCAACCCAACGCTGTGTGCAAGCAGAATGATTGCGCGCACGATGGATGCGTCGGTGTCGCTCGTCGTCAGGTCCCGCACGAAGCTGCGATCGATCTTGAGCTTATCGATGGGGAAGCGCCGCAGATAGCTCAGGCTCGAGTAGCCGGTGCCGAAATCGTCGATAGCGACCGTCACGCCCATCTTGCGCAACTGGCTGAGCACCTCGACCGACTCGTCCGGGTTGGTCATGACGGAGCTCTCCGTCAGTTCCACCTCGAGGCTGCTGGCATCCAGATTCGCATCCTCGAGCGCCGAGCGGATGACTCCCAGCAGATTCTGGTGGCGGAACTGGGTGGCCGAGAGATTCACGGCGAGCCGGATCGGACTGCCGTGGCTCTTCTGCCAGGCGCTCGCCTGGCGGCAGGCCTCCCTCACCACCCATTCACCGAGCGGGATCATCAGCCCGGTTTCCTCGGCGAGCGGAATGAACGAGCTGGGTTGAATCACCCCGCGCGTCGGATGACGCCAGCGCAGCAGCGCTTCCGCCGCCGCCGTACGGCCGGACCTGGTGATCACTTCGGGCTGGTACCAGAGCTCGAACTCGCCGGCCCCCAGCGCGCGCCGCATATCGTTCTCCAGCGCCAGCCGCTCCTGAGTCGAGTCCGTCATGCCCCGCTCGAAGAAGCGCACTTCGTTGCCGCTATTCTTCTTGACCACGGACATCGCCGCTTCCGCATGCGCGAGCAGATCGTCCACACGTGGGCCGTCGTCCGGCCACACGCTGACGCCGATGCTCGGTCGAACGTGCACCTCGGCACCGTTGACCATGATCGGATCCTTCAAGGCCCCCAGCACCCTGGCAGTCACCACTTCGGCCTCGAAGCGGGCGGCCACGCTATCAATGAAGAACACGAACTCATCGCTCCCCAGCCGCGCGAGAGTGTCCTCGGGGCGCAGCACGGCGCCCAGCCGATTCGCCACTTCTGTCAGCAGCCAGTCTCCGGCGCCGTGGCCCAGTGTGTGGTTGACGGCGCTGAAGCGGTCGAGATCGAGAACGGCGACCGCGATGGCGCGACCCGGGCGACCGTTGTCGCCGACCGCCTGGGCCAGTCGCTCCTTGAACAGAACCCAGTTGGGAAGGCCCGTGAGCGAGTCGTGAGTCGCGAGGTAGTGCAAGCGCGAATGCACTTCTTCGATCTCGCGTGCGTAGCGCTTCGACCGCAATTCCAGCTTCCCGCCATAGACGGTGATGACGTGGGTGACGGCCAGAACCGCCGAGGCGAACGCCGCGAGGGCCACCGAGAAGAGCTGCACATTACCGGACGGGCCGATCCCGCAGAAGGCGCCGAAGACGAGATGGCCGTCCTTCAGTGCGAGGCCCTGCATCCCGATGATGGCGCTGGCACCGGCGAGTGTCGCCGCGCTACGCGCCGCAACGGCAGACGTCGAGCGGGAGTCGCGGAACCTGACGAGCAGCCAGAGCGCCGCCGTCGAGGCAAGCAGAACAAACACGAGCGATGCGCCGAGTACCAGAGCCGATCCATAGAACCCGCTGCCTCCCAATAGCTGCGAGACGGTGGCGTGATAAGCGGCAAGCAGGCCTACGCCCGCGACGATCCCCGCACTGGCGATACGAGCGACGCTGGCCTGCCCTGCCGAGAGAAGTGTGAGAACGGCGGCCGGGCCCAGTAGCGCGACGGGAAGCGGCAAAAAAATCTGCGCAAAGCGGAAAGAGCTCCAATGCAACGCCTGCACCGCCGCAAGCGCAGCGATAGTATTGGAGCCCCACAGCCCCACCCCGACGGCGACGGCCCCGCCGGCCACACGGCAGAAACGCGCGCGCGGGCGGACCGGCCCCGCGAGCCGTTTGACCAGCTCGAGCAGGGTGTACGAAACGGCAATGGCAATGAGACCGGCGAGCAGCGCCAGCCATGCGTCGACAACCACGTCTCCCATGCGACCAAGGTAGTGGCGCAGGCCGCGCGAGGGCATCGCGAGGAATTGGTAGCGCCACCAGGGAAATCCTGTAGCGGGACCGGATGCCCGGCGGCCGCGTG
>Ga0207707_10001061_pt1 | contig 26351 bp, 23 predicted proteins | sample KBSC83BmetaG_FD_184336 | JGI IMG/M metagenome (GOLD analysis project Ga0207707, IMG submission 184336) | Corn rhizosphere microbial communities from Kellogg Biological Station, Michigan, USA - KBS C8-3B metaG (SPAdes) (version 2) | ecosystem: Host-associated > Plants > Roots > Rhizosphere ... | reverse complement strand
GGTACGAACGACCCGGTAGGTGTTCGCGCCGAACTCCTGCGTGAGCGCGGCCTGCACACGCTGGGCGACGGTCTCGGCTCCGGCGGCCTGGGACGCAACTTCCTGTCGGTTCTGAGCGCGAATCGTGAATCCACTATCCGAGCCGAAGGTTTGAATTTCGGCGCCAGTGATCCCGGCGCGGTCCATCGTTGAGCGGATTCGACCGGCGTCCATCGCTCGAGTGAACTGGAGTTGCATGAGCGTGCCGCCCGTGAACTCGATGCTGTAGTTCGGCCCGCCGCGGATCGCGAAGGTGGCGAGACCGAGCAGGATGAACCCGGCCGTAAGGCCGGCCGCCCAGCGCCACCACTTGATGAAGTCGAATTTCGTGTCGTGTAGGATGCGCAGCATTAGATGCTCAAGGTCTGGGCGCCACGCGAGCGGCTGAGCCACAGGAGGTAGAACGTTCGGACGACGAAGATCGCCGTGAACAGGGACGCGACAATGCCGGCGATCAGCGTGACCGCAAAGCCCTGCACCGGCCCGGTCCCGTACTGATATAACACCGCCGCAGTGAGAATCGTCGTCACGCTCGTGTCGACGATGGCAGTGAGCGCGTGCCGGAATCCCTCGTCGATGGCGGTGCGAACGGTCTTGCCGCGATCGAGCTCCTCACGGATTCGCTCGAAGATCAGCACGTTCGCGTCGACAGCGATACCGACCGACAGGACGAAGCCTGCGAGCCCCGGCAGTGTCAGCACGGCGTTGAAGTAAGCGAGCATGGCCATCGTGTACAGCACGTACAGGCCTAACGCGACAACCGCCAGCACCCCGGAGAACCGGTAGTACACGATCATGATGAGGACCACGAGCCCGACAGCGATGAGCAGCGCGCGGATGCCGTTGCGAATCGAGTCGGCGCCGAGGCTCGCGCCAATGTTGCGGTAGTCGGCGACCTTGAGCGGCACGGGGAGCGCGCCCGCGCGGAGCACCAGCGCGAGGTCCTGCGCATCCTGCAGCGAGCGACCCTGGCCCATTGTGATCTGGCCACGAGTGCCGATCGCGCTCTGGATGACCGGTGGCCGGCCCATGACCCGCTGATCCAGCACGATCGCCATGTAGTCGCGAATGTGCTTGGCGGTCTCGGCGCGGAAGCGACGGCCGCCTTCGTTGCTGAGCGTGAACTCGACGACGGTGCCCTCGATCGGCACCTGGTTCGGCTTGGCGCCGATCAGCGACTCGCCGGTGATGATCGGACGCGAGTCGAGCATGTAGATGGGCCGATATGCAGTTGCGCCGAGCGACACGGTGTCACTACCCCATCGCATCACCTTGCCCGGGGGCATCGCGGCCTGGATCGCCGGGAGATCGAGATAGCTCTGCAGCGTCGCAACGTCGCGCTCGGCGACGAAGTACTCGCCGACAAACTGGCCCTGCTGGATGAGCTTCGAGAACGCTCCCCCGGCGGTCAGTGCGAGAGAATCCTTCTTCGTCGAGTCGTTCTTCGCCGCGGAGTCCTTTCGCGCGGAGTCCTTGCCCGACGTCAACAGCCCCTGCAGCCCCTTGTCCGCCTTGGCCGTATCGCCAAGGACGCCTGGCGACTTACCAGCCAGCCCGCTCTCCTTCACGATCGCATCGAATCGCGGGAGCACTTTTTCGAGCGCCTGCGTCTTGTCGGTGATCTGGAATTCGAGGAAGGCGCTCTTCTGTACGACGGCCATTGCGCGCTGCGGGTCGTCGATGCCCGGCAGCTCGACGATGATCTGGCTGTCACCGCTCTTCTGAACGACCGGCTCGGCGACACCGAACTCGTCGATGCGGGTGCGGACGACCTTGATGGCGCGATCGAGCGCCTCCGATCGATCCGGCACGACGCCCTTCGACGGATCGATCTCGAGCGCGAGGTGCATTCCGCCCTGGAGATCCAACCCTCGCTTCAGCGGGACTCGAGTAACGGTGTCGAAGACATATCGGTCGCCGCGCTTCACTCGCTCGATCACCTTGCGCGGGTACAGCGACCATGCGGACGCTGCGAGGAGCGCAATGATGAGCAGCACGCGGTACTTCAGGTTGGACATGCGACTGCGGGTGGGAGGGTTGGTTTCGGCAAGCTTTGAAGGTTACGGAACGGGTCGGACGGAGTCAACGGAAGCCGTGCGCGAAATGGTTGGGCCCTCGTCGCTTGCGCGCCCAGCAGGTAGTTGCGATCAGAGACGTCTTCATCTCGTGAGGCTCAGTGCGCGTCGCGCATCGTCTTCGTCGCGGCGCAGCTGTTCAACGAGCGCGGCCGCATTCTCGAACTTCTGCGTATCGCGAAGCCGCGCGATGAAGTCGACACGAACCCATGCGTCATACCAATCGCCGCTCGCATCGAACAGGTGGGCCTCGATCCCGACCGACGAGTCGCCGAAGGTCGGCCTCGCGCCCAGGTTGAGCATGCCACCGTGTGCTCCGCCGGGAGTCTGCACCCGAACGGCGTAGACCCCGTGAGGAGGCAGGAGCTTCCGTGGACTCGGCGGAGCGACGTTGATCGTGGGGAACCCCAGCCCGCGACCTCTCGCGGCTCCCCGTACCACCCTGCCACCAAGCGAATAGGGTCGACCGAGCGCGTGAGCCGCCCGCTCGAGATCGCCACCGGCGATCGCGCGACGGATCGACGTGGACGAGATCGGCCGGCCATCGCCGATCGACACGGGCGGAACGACCTCGACGTGAAAACCTACGCGCGCACCAAGGGCCTGCAGCACCTCGACGTCGCCCTCGCGATTTCGCCCGAACCCATGGTCGTACCCCATGAGGAGGTACTCCATACTGAAGCGGTCGCGAAGCACGCGCATGACGAAGTCCTGCGCCGCATAACGAGCGAGTGTCGGCGTAAAGGGCACGACCGCGAGGTAATCGATCCCCGACTCGGCCAGCACCTCACGCTTCTCCTCGCCGACAGTGAGCATGAGCGGCGCGGCCGCGGGATTCACTACCTCGAGCGGATGCGGCTCGAACGTCACGAGGACAGTTCGGTGCCCCAAGGCCTTGCCGCGAGCCACGAGGCGATCGAGCACATCGCGATGGCCGCGATGAACGCCGTCGAACGTGCCGACCGTGACTACGGTCGCGTGCACGTCAGGCGGAAGCCCGGAGTCGAAGCCGCCGTTCACCCGGTCACGCATCGGGAAGCACCACTCTCGGCTGCCAGCGTTCCCCCACGGACTCGGCTATCGCGACGAGCCCGCCGGCCGCGTCCACCAGTGCCGCGGTCGAATCGGTCACCGCAGCCGAGATGGCCCGTCCCTGCCTAACGTGGCGTACTTCGTCCGCTGACAACGTGATCGCCGGCAGATGGGGCACAGCCGCGCGAGGGGGTTCCGGACTGGCTATGCCCGCACGCAGGTCCTCGATCGACGTCGCGTTCGCGACGTCAAACGATCCGCTATGCGTCCGGCGCAGACTCGAGAGGTGTGCCGCGCTGTCGCACAGGCGCCCGAGGTCTCGGGCGAGCGCCCGGATGTACGTGCCGCCGCCACACGTAATGACCGCGTCGAGGCGCTCGTCCGACATCTCGCGAATTTCCCACGCGTGTACGCTCACGCGAACGGGCGCGAGCGCGAGCGCTTCACCGCGGCGCGCGGCGGCGTAGGCGCGACGCCCCCCGACCTGCTTCGCGGAGTACGCGGGCGGAACCTGGTCGATCGCGCCGGTGAGTGCGCTGATGGCTTCGCGCACGCGCGAGGCATCGGGCAACCGGGCGTTACGCGTGACGGACCCCGTCACGTCGTCGGTGTCGGTCTCTGTCCCGAACGAGATCGTCGCTCGATACACCTTGGGCTCGCCGTTCAGATGCGGAAGCAGGCGCGTCGCGTGACCCACGAGGAGCACCAGCAACCCAGTCGCGAAGGGATCGAGCGTGCCGGCGTGGCCGATTCGCCTGGTACGCAGCGCGCGTCGTGCATCGTTGACCACGTCGTGCGACGTGACGCCGGCTGGCTTGTCGACCAGCAAGAGCCCGTCAATCGGTCTTCCCTCCGGTCGAGGGCGGTGTCCCGTCCGAGTCAGTCGCGGTGTCGTCGACGGGCCGTTCATCGTGGATCTGCGCAAGCAGCGACTCGATCCTCGCCGCGTGCGCGACGCTCTGATCGAGCTTGAACGCGATCTCAGGAGCGAGACGAAGCCGGAGTGCGCGGCCGATGCGTGAGCGCAGATGGCTCGCGACGCTCGACAGGCCATCGAGCGTCGCGGCTCGCTCGGCATCGCTCCCGAGAATGCTCACGAACACTTTCGCGTGACGGAGGTCGCGGGTGACATCCACGCCCGTGACGGTTACGAGGCCGACGACGCGGGGATCCTTGACGCCTTCAGCGAGGAAGGTAGCCACTTCTTCTCGGATCGCTTCGGCAACGCGGTCCGGGCGACGGGTATCGTGCGGCATCGTTTGCGGAATCCTTCGCTCGATCAGCGGACACCACGTTCGCGAACCGCGGGACGGATCGGGCGTGCACGCGACGTCGTGAAAGACCGGGCGGCGTCGCGGGAAAGAGAAAGCAGGAGAACCGGGCCGTGGCGAGTGCCGGCGGCCCGGTATGGCGATCAACTCGTGGTCTCGGTGTGCAGGGTGCGAGCGACTTCCTCGGTGCGGTAGCACTCGATGACGTCGCCGACTTTCACGTCGTTGAAGTTCTCGACGGAGATACCGCACTCGTAGCCTTCCTTCACCTCGCGGACGTCATCCTTGAAGCGGCGGAGCGACCCGATAGTACCGTCGTACACTTCGACGCCATTACGGACCACGCGGACGCGCGCCTGACGAGTGATCGTGCCGTGCCTAACGTAGCACCCGGCAACGACACCGACCTTCGGCGCCTTGAACGTCTGCCGCACCTCGGCTTCGCCGAGCACGACTTCGCGCTCTTCCGGACGGAGCATGCCTTCGAGTGCGGCACGCACGTCGTTCACGGCATCGTAAATGACCTTGTAGAGCTTGATGTCGACGCCTTCGCGTTCGGCCGCCGCGCGCGCGTTGTTATCCGGACGCACGTGGAAGCCGACGATGATCGCGCCCGCCGCCCGCGCGAGCAGAATGTCGCTCTCGGTGACGGCACCCACGCCGCGGTGAATGACCTCCACCGAGACCTCGGCGTTGGAGAGCTGCGCCAACGCGTCGGCCAGGGCTTCGGCCGGTCCACCCTGGTCGGCCTTGATGAGCACGCGCAGTGTGCGCTTCTCACCAGCCGACGCCTGCGACATGAAGTCCTCGAGCGTGACCGCGCTCTTGCTCGTGCGACGGCTCTTCGCTTCGCGGTCGAGCCGCTCCCGGCGTTGTGCAATCTCACGAGCCTGCGTGGCATCGTCGACGACGCGGAACTCGTCGCCCGCCATCGGGACACCCGTTAGGCCCAACACCTGAACCGGAATGGCAGGGCTGGCCTGTTTCACCTGCTTACCACGCTCGTCGAGCAGCGCGCGAACGCGACCCGAGTACAGGCCAACGATGAAGTCATCGCCAACCTTGAGCGTGCCGCCCTGCACGAGCACCGTAGCAACTGGTCCCTTGCCCGGGTCGAGCTGGGCTTCGACGACCGTGCCCTGTGCGTTCTTGTGCGCGTTCGCCTTCAGGTCGAGGATTTCGGCCTGCAGGAGAACCTGATCGAGCAGATCGTTGACGTTGGTGCCCTTCTTCGCCGAGATCGGCGTCGAGAGCACCTGGCCGCCGAACGCCTCGAGCACCACGCCGTGCTGCAGGAGGTCCTGCGACACACGCTGTGGGTTCGCGTCAGGCAGGTCGATCTTGTTGATCGCGACGATGAGGGGAACGCCCGCGTTCCTCGCGTGCGAGATTGCCTCGATCGTCTGCGGCATCACCGAATCGTTCGCGGCGACAACGAGGACGACGATGTCCGTGACCTGCGCACCGCGTGCGCGCATGGCCGTAAATGCTTCGTGGCCAGGCGTGTCGAGGAACGTGATCAGTCTTCCCGACGGCAGCGTCACATGGTACGCGCCGATGTGCTGCGTGATGCCGCCGGCTTCGCCGGCAACGACGTTCGCCTTGCGGATGTAGTCGAGGAGCGACGTTTTCCCGTGGTCGACGTGACCCATGATCGTGACGATCGGGGGTCTCGGCTCGAGGTCCTCGGGCTTGTCGGCCTCCGATTCCTGTCCGGCGTCGGCGGCGTACTCCTCCTCACGAACGGCCTGGAATCCGAATTCACCAGCAATCAACTCGATCTGGTCGAAGTCGAGTCGCTGATTGATCGTGACCATGAGGCCGAGGTTCTTGAACGCGAAGCCAACGATCTGCGTCGCGGGAACCTTCAGGATGTCGGCCAGCTCGCTGACGGTGATGAACTCATTGACGTGAACGGTCTTTCGTTCGCGTTCACGCTCCGCCTCGCGCTGCGCCTCCAACTCTTCGCGCGCTCCGATATCGTCCGATCGGCGCGGACCTCGGCGCTGAGCCGGGCCGCGGAGCGCGGACATGGTCTTGAAGATGTTGGCGGACACTGCTTCCTGATCGACAGCGCCGCGCTTGCCCTTCTTGCGACGGCCCTGCTGCTGCTGCTGTTGCTGCTGGTTCCCGCCACCGCCGCCTCCGCCGCCTCCTCCGCCGCCACCACCGGGTCGCTGCTGCTGGCGATCATCGCGCCGCGTCGGCGGGATGTTCCCACCGGGCGCGGCAGAAGCGACCGGACGCGGCGGAACGAAGGGCGTACCGCTCGCCACCGGGCGTGGGCGCGGCGCGCCGGGCACGATTGGCCGAGGGCGTGGGCGATCGGAACCGCCGGCGGATACTGGAACCGATGGCGGCGCAGACGGTCTCGCCGGCTGAGGAGGCTCGACGACAGCAAGGCTGCGATCGGTCGTGTCTGCACGTGGCGGTGCGGACGGCGCTGCCACGACCGGCGGCGCTGGCGGCGCCGGAGGTACAACGGGAGCTAGCGGCGCGGCTGGCGGCGCCACCTCGACTGCGGTGGCATCCTCGGACTCGCGCGCATCGGTCACGGGAGCCGCTGGCACTTCCGGTTCGTGGTCGACCGTGAGGCCGTGGTCGACGTCGCCCAAGTCCGGCGCGAACTCGACCTCATGCTCTTCCGTGGCGGCGATGCCTGCCTCGCCCGCAGCCTCGGCCGGACGGCGGCGACGGCGGATGCCTGATGCCTCGGTCGGCGCGGGCGTAGCGGGAGCGGCCGCGGCGGGCGCGGGTGCGGCGGTGCCCCGGCGGCGACGCGCTGGCGGTGCCGTTTGCTTCTCGGCGCGGACGCGCTTTTCGCGCTCCCACCGCGCGCGAATGCGCGCCACCTGATCGTCGGTGAGCAGAGTGAGATGGCTGCGGACCGGGACGTCCATCTGGCGAAGCAACGTGATGACGTCGTCGCTGGATATCCCGAACTCGCTTGCCATGTCGTGTACGCGAAGCTTGCTCAAACAGTCCTCCTAGCGGGCTCGCATCGAGTCCGCAGCATGCCCCCCAGGCGGGGCCGACTCGACGAGTGCACGAATGCCTCTCGCGAGCTGTGGATCGACGACGCCGACAGCGGCCGTCGATTCCCTTCCAAACGCGGCGCCCAACTCGGCCGCCGACGGACCTTCTATCAACCGAATGTTCTTCGCCCGAAGCATCGGCACGACTTTATCGAGACTGTGCCGCGATGCATCCGGCGCGACCACCGCGAGGCGCAGCTTTCCACGCTGTGCCGCGTCTCGCACCTGTTGGACGCCGACCACCACGAGCCGTCCGTTCAACCCGATCCCGAGCAATCGGAGCAGTTTGCGGGACGTCGAAGCGTCCATGGATCCTCGTTAGGCCGCCGACCCACCGCGACGCGGTGCGTCATTGGACTCGCGAGCGCCGTCGTCGGCGCCGCTTTCTTCGCCACCCTCCTCAGTCAACTCGTCGAGCATCGCGATGATTCTGTCCGCTTCCTCCGGCGCAATTCCCGGAAGGCGAAGGAGATCTTCGCGCTCGAGGTCGATGATGTCGTTCAGCGTGCGATAGCCGCCTTCCTCGAGCACCGCCACCGTGGCGGGGGACATCCCTTCGATCTCCGACAACTTGACGTCCGCCGCCTCGTCCGCCTCTTCCGGAAGCGGTGCAAAGAGCGGAGCGTCGCCGCCGCGATCGAGCCATTCCCGACTCGAGTACAGGTCGATCTTCCAGCCCGTGAGCTCCGACGCGAGGCGCACGTTCTGGCCGTTTCGTCCGATGGCGAGCGAGAGCTGATCCTCGTCGACCACGGCCTGAATGGTTTTAGCCGTGGGGTCGGAGAACACACGCGCAACGCGCGCCGGAGCGAGCGCGAGCTTCGCGAACCGCTCCGGGTCGGCGGACCACGGGACGATGTCGATGCGCTCGCCATTGAGCTCGTTCACGACTGCTTGCACACGCGACCCCTTGAGCCCAACACACGCACCCACCGGATCGATGGAATCATCGCGCGAGAACACGGCGATCTTCGTGCGGCTCCCGACCTCACGGGCCGCCGCGCGAATGTCGACGATGTTCTGCTGGATCTCGGGCACCTCGAGCTTGAACAGCGCCTTCACGAAGAGCGGGTCAGCGCGGCTCAAGATCAACCGAGGTCCCTTGGGGGTTTCCTCGACCCGCTTGAGGACCGCGCGAATCGGCTCGCCCTGGTGAAAGTGCTCGCGATGGTTCTGCTCGCGATACGGGATGATCGCTTCGGCCTCACGGAACTTGTTCAGCATGACCACGAGCTTGCCGCGCTCGATCTGCTGAATCTCGCCGCTCAGCAGGTCACCCACGCGGCCCGCGAACTCATCGCGGATACGCGTGCGCTCACCTTCGCGGACTCGCTGAATGATTCGCTGCTTGGCGGCCTGTACCGCGGTGCGCCCGAACTCCGCGAAGTCGACCGGAATCTCCATCATGTCGCCGACCTGGAATTCCGGGTCCTCGAAGCGCGCCTCTTCGACGGTGACTTCGCGGCTCGGGTCGGTGACTTCCTCGACGACGGTTTTCAGCAGCACGATGCGGATCTGGCCGCGATCTTCGTCGATCTCGACCTCGGCCTGGACGTTCGGCCCGTGCTTTTTCGCGAGCGCGGCATGAATGCCGTCCTCGAGGAGTCCGTGGAGCTCGGACCGGTCGAGCTGCTTGGAATTCGTCAGCTCGCGAATCGCATTCAGGATGTCAGCGGAACCGATCATTTACGGGCACCCTCTATCCTTTCCAGTGAAATACCAGCCGTGCTTCGCGAATCGCGTCGATCGGCGCGCGATGGGTTTCACCCTTGTCGTCGCGCACCACGGCAACCGCTCGGCCAGCATCATCTTCGAGCCCGACAATCTCTCCCTCGACCATCCCGCCAACCGCAGCGCTCGTAAGGCGAGCGCGGCGCCCGGCGAACCGCTGCCAATCCGCGGGTGTCCGGAGCAGGCGTTCGACCCCAGGTGACGACACCTCGAGGACGTACTTGCCCTGGAACACGGCGCCCGCGTCGAGGCGCGCCTCGATGGCGCGCGACGCGCGGGCGCAATCGTCCACGGTCACCTTCTGTCCATCACGCCGATCGATGCGAACGTCGAACACCGGCCGCGTTCGCGTACCACCCCGCCGGATCTCGACGAGATCGAAACCAAGCGAATCAAGCTCGGCAACTACAACGTCTTGCAACGCCTGGTTCATGTTATGTCGAGGTACCCGCCAAGAACAAAAAAATGTGGGGAACCATCCCCCACATTTCGCCGGCGCTTGGCGAGACGCCAGCGTGGTGAATCTAGACGGCCGTCAAGAAGCCGTCAAGCCAAACGGCAGCTATGTCACAGAGGCGCAATCAGTACGCCGAGCTGTCTTCCACTGTCGCCGGCGCGGTGGGAGTAAAAGCGGTCGTTGTTGCACCGAGTGCAGTTCTCGCTGATGGAGATCCGCCGCACACCGCGCTGGCGAGCGTGGTCCGCGATCAGCGCACGAAGGTCGACGGTCGTTGGTCGGTCGACGCTTCGACCGGTCAATCGCTCGAAGACATCGGGACTGACCTCGTAGCATGCGCCGCAGATCGCGGGGCCGAGGTGCAGCGTGAGCTCCATACCGGCCATGCCGCGAGACTCGAACAGGTCGATGGCGCGCTCGACGATGCGGCTCTCAGTGCCACGCCAACCCGAATGCAGCAGTGCCGCCGCGCCCGATGCATGCGCGAGAAACACGGGAACGCAGTCCGCGATCGTAACAGCCATGCCCGTTCCGCGGTCGAGCGCGAAGTGCCCATCGGCGTCTCCTCCGCGCAGCCAGCCCTCCCATCCGGTTCGATGCGAGATCACACGATTGCCGTGGACTTGGCGCGCGGTCGCGAGCCGCGGACCCGCTACCGACAGGTCGTCTCGCAGACGATCCCAGCGCGCGATGACGGCGCGAACCGGCTCCTCGCTCGCGACGCCGAAACTGCCCGCCAGCCGTGTCGTGGTGAAGGCCCGCACCCCGATCGACGCGAGCTCCGGAACTTCGTCGTAGAGCGGCGACGACTCGAGGCTCGCCTGAATCGTCATTTTCTCCGGTCGTCCACGCGAGTGATCTGAGCGCCGAGCGCATTGAGACGCTCGTCGATGCGCTCGTAGCCCCGCTCGATCTGGCTGGCGTTGTTGATCGTGCTCGTGCCCTTCGCGCACAGCGCCGCGAGAAGCATGGCCATGCCGGCGCGAATATCTGGCGACTCGACGACCGCACCGCGCAGCGCAGACGGTCCAGCCACGAGCGCCCGGTGAGGATCACACAGCACGATGCGCGCACCCATCCCGATCAGCTTGTCCACGAAAAACATTCGCGACTCGAACATCTTTTCGTGGAAGAGAATGAGTCCGGTGCACTGCGTCGCGGTGACGATCGCGATGGACATGACGTCGGCGGGGAATGCCGGCCACGGTTGATCCTCGAGCTTCGGCACGTGACCACCGAAGTCCGCCTGGATCTCACGCGACTGCTCCGCCGGGACCACCAGATCGTTCCCGTCGACTCGGCACGAGATACCGAGGCGGGCGAAGCCGAGCAACGTGGAGCGAAGGTGCTCGACGCCGGCCTGCTCGATGCGAATCTGCGATCGCGTCACGGCCGCGAGTCCGATGAACGACCCGACCTCGATGTGATCCGGGCCGATCCGATGCGAGCCGCCACCGATGGTCTGCCCGCCGTGGATGGTGACGGTGTTGGTTCCGATCCCATCGATTCGCGCGCCGAGCGTGCAGAGGAAATGCGCGAGGTCCTGCACGTGCGGCTCGCACGCGGCGTTGCGAAGGATGGTCGTTCCACGCGCCGCGGTCGCGGCGACGAGAGCGTTCTCCGTCGCGGTTACACTCGGCTCATCGAGAAAGACGTCGGCGCCGATGAGCGTCTTCGCACGCAGCTCGAACTTGTCGTCGGCGTTGACATCGGCGCCGAGTCGTTCGAGGGCCAGGAAGTGTGTGTCGAGGCGGCGACGCCCGATCACGTCACCGCCCGGCGGCGGGAGCGTGATCTCGCCGCAACGGGCAAGCAGCGGTCCGGCAAGCAGGATCGACGCGCGGATCTTCCGGCAGAGCTCAGGATCGAGATCCGATGGCCGGATGGATTTCGCGTGGATCTGGAGCGTGTTGCGATCCGTCCAGTCGGCGCTCGCGCCGACCGAGCGTATCAGTTCGACGAGCGTCTCCGTGTCACGAATGCGCGGCACGTTGGAGAGCGTGACCGGGTGCTCCGTCAGCAGCGAGGCCGCAATGATTGGCAGCGCAGCGTTCTTGTTGCCCGAGGGGCGTATGGTGCCGGAAAGCGTGGCTCCGCCTTCGACGATGTACTGCACTGCGGCCATGTCGTTGGATTGCGTCGAGGGTGAGGGTTGCTTGACACTCGATTTTGCGCCCAATACGATCCGCGTTCACAAAGACTGGATCTCGCTCGGCTGGACCACATGGTGGCCTCAGCCTTGCACATACGCGGGCGGCGGCGGGCCGCGCGGATGACTCGTTGGACGCCGAAGGGTAACACATCAATCCCCCTATCGCATGACAGCGGGTTTCGCGCGGCTGGCTGCGGAGTTCTTATTGCAAGGCGCTCAGGCACTGCCCGACACGATCATCACCAAACAGGTGGCGGTCGAGCAGGGCGCGTTCGCCAAGGTCGCGACAGTTGCCCAAGGGCTCATGTCGATCGCGATCCTCGCGCTGACCGTGGTGCTGATACCAGCGGCCTGGAACTTCCGGAACAGCTACAAGAAGATCAACGAATTGATCGATCGGTTCTACGGCGACATCGGGCCGCTGGTGCGCAACGCGAACGCGGTGGCTGACAACGTCAATTACATCACGACGGCGATCCGCGTCGATGTCCAGCAGTTCAACCAAACGGTGACGTTGGCGAACGAGCGGCTGACGACGGCCGTGAAAACCGCGGAGCGTCGCCTCAACGAGCTCGATGCGCTCATGCGAGTGGTGCAACGCGAGGCCGAAGATGCATTCGTGTCGACGGCATCGACGCTGCGGGGTGTGCGGGCCGGTGCTACGACGCTTCGTGATCAGGTCGAGAACGGCGTGATCGCGGACATGCGGGGCCCGGACGAAGACGACGTGTTCGACGAGACCGAGGAGACACATGGCGACTACGGCGAGACCGAGAGCGAATGGCACGAGCGACCGCGAGTCCGACCGCGGTCGATTGAGGACCGATCGTGACCAGCAGTACGATCTGCTGACTGCGGCGGTGCTCGGCGCCATGATTGGCGCCGGCGCTGCGCTGATGCTGCGTCGCGGCCCGAGCGGCCGTCGGCCGCTTTCGCCCGTTGCACGCGCCGCCGGCGGTGCCGCATTGGGCGCAGCGCGATGGGCGAACAAGCGTGGGCGGCGCGGCGCGAAATGGGCCGCGAGGCGCGGCGGCGAGCTGTGGGAGCGCGTCCCGGTTGACACCGTCCGCGAGGAGCTCGGCGACGCGCTCGATTCCGCGCGCGAGAAGGTTGCTGACGTTGTTGAATCCGAGCTTCGCGATCTGCGCAAGGCAATCCGACGGCAGCGCAAACGTCTCGGCGTATAGCGTGAGGCGCGGCCCGACGGGCTGGCGCTCCCGCGCGATCGCGATCGCTTGTTCGGTCGCGATCGCGCTCGCCATCATCGCGTTGATTCCGACGCCGGCGCTGGCATGGACGCCGGGCACACACGTTTTTCTCGGCGAAGCGGTGCTGCGGTCGCTCACGCTCCTTCCCGCCTCCATCGCCGAGCTGCTCGCCGCGTTCCCGTATGACTTCCTCTACGGATCGATTGCGGCCGACACGAGCATAGCTAAGAAGTACGCCGCCGCCGGCCGTCACTGCCACGCGTGGCACGTCGGGCTCGAGATCCGCGAGCAGGCGCGCGATGAGCCGCTCCACGCATTTTCACTCGGCTACCTCGCGCACCTCGCCGCCGACGCGGTCGCGCACAACTACTTCGTGCCGCGCCAGCTCGCGACGACGTCGAGCACGGCCGCGTTAGGCCACAGCTACTGGGAGAGCCGATTCGAGACGCACCTGGGCGAGCGCTACGCCCGACGCGCCCGCGAGCTCATTCTGCTGGACCACGCGCGGTCCGATGCCCATCTCGATCGGATTCTGAGTCCGACGATCTTCAGCACTCCCACGAATCGGCGAATCTTTCGCGGGATGGTCTACGTGACCGACACCGAGTCGTGGCAGCGGATCTTCCAGCTCATGTCGGAGAAGAGCCGGTGGGACCTGCCTGACTCCGACGTCGACGCCTACCTGATGCGATCGTTCGACTTCATCGTCGACTTTCTGCGCCGAGTGGAGGAGTCGGAGCCTTATGCGCTCGACCCGTCAGGCGACGAGCCACTCCGGTTGGCGAAACGTGTACGGCGCGCCGCCTTGCGACATGGCGGCGAGGAGCTGGTTGCGACCGAAGCGCACCGGCATTTCGGCATGCCGAGCTCGCACTTGCAGTTCGCTCGAGGGCTGCCGTCGCCGCTCTACCCGCTCGCGCGCACAGAGAGCAGTTGATTGACCTTTCGGGGGTCTGCTCGGCCGCCCGAACGCTTCATCACCGCTCCCACAAAGACGCCGAGCAGCTTTTTCTCGCCGGCGAGGTAGCGCTGCCACTCCGCCGGTTTTTCGGCAATGACGTCATCGACCCACGCGGCGAGCTGGGCTTCGTCACCAACCTGCGCGAGCCCTTCGCGCTCGGCGATCTGTTCGGGGCGATCACCCGTTTCGACCATCAGGGCGAAAATGCGCTTCGCGGCGCTGTTGCTCACCGCCCCGTTTCGCACCATGTCGAGGAGCATCGCGAGGTCGGCGGGTCTCACTGAAAACCGGTCGATCGGCACGCCGGGGTTCTTCAGCACCGCGAGCACCTCACCCATGACCCAGTTGGCAGCGGTCTTCGAGTCGCCGTGTGCGTGGGCCACCGCCTCGAAGTATTCGGCAATGTGTGGGTTGGCGGTGAGCACGTCGATGTCGTACGGCCCGAGCTTGTGCTCCGTGGCAAAGCGCCGGCGGCGGGCATCCGGGAGTTCCGGGAGACGATCACGAATGCGCGCGATCCACTCTTTGGTCAGACGCAGGGGCGGCAGGTCCGGGTCAGGGAAATAGCGGTAGTCGTGACTTCCTTCCTTGCTGCGCGCAGGACGCACGGTGCCGTTGTCCGCATCCCAGAGCAGCGTTTCCTGCTCGACGCGTCCGTGCGACTCCACGATGGCGACCTGTCGCGCGAACTCCGCATCGAGCGCACGCTCGACGCCGGAGAACGAATTCATGTTCTTCACTTCCGTCTTGGTGCCGAGCTTCGACGCGCCACGCTCGCGGATGCTGATGTTCGCGTCGACGCGGAGACTTCCCTCCTCCATGTTCAGGTCGCTCACGTTCACGTATTCCATCACCTGCTTGAGCAGCCGGAGGTAGGAGCCTGCTTCCGCCGCCGATCGGATGTCCGGCTCGCTGACGATCTCGATGAGCGGCGTGCCGGCGCGATTGAGGTCGATCGCGCTGGCGCCCGGATATCGATCGTGGATGGATTTTCCGGCGTCTTCCTCCATGTGCACCCGCGTTATGCGGACGTGCATGAGTGAGCCGTCGCGATGCTCGCCGATCACCAGCTTCCCGTCGAGGGCGAGCGGTTTGTCGAACTGCGAGATCTGGTAGCCCTTCGGAAGGTCCGGGTAGAAGTAGTTTTTGCGGGCGAAGACGGACTCCTCCTGCACGGTCGCGTCGAGCGCGAGCGCTGCTCGCGTCGCCAGCTCGACCGCTGCCTCGTTCAGCACCGGCAAACTTCCTGGAAGCGCGAGACAGACCGGACACGTATTGCGGTTCGGCGGATCGCCGAACTGCGTGGAGCAGTTGCAGAACAGCTTCGTGCGCGTACGGAGTTGCACGTGCACCTCGAGGCCCACGACCATCTCGTACTTCGCGAGCACGGGGGCATCCACGGTGGCGCTCATCGATGCGCGGCCTCGCCTAACGCCAACTCCAGCGCGAACGCGGCGCGAAACAGCGCTGCCTCGGCGAAGTGGGGCGCCATGATCTGGCCGCCGACCGGCAAGCCATCCACTCGGCCGATCGGAAGCGAGAGCGCCGGGATACCCGCGAGGTTCGCCGTCGCGGTGAAGATATCACTCAGGTACATCTCGTACGGGTCGGACTTGGCGCCGATCGGAAAGGCCGTGGTGGGGGCGGTTGGTGTAACGAGCACGTCCACCCCGGTATCGAACACCTTCTGGAAATCGTCGGCGATGAGCGCGCGGACTTCCTGTGCCTTCTTGTAGTACGCGTCGTAGTAGCCCGCGGACAGCACATACGTCCCGAGCAGGATGCGGCGTGTGACCTCGGGGCCGAAGCCGTGCGACCGCGTGTCGGCGTACATCTCGCGAAGGGTCGCGGCCTTCGCGCGCACGCCGTACCGAACGCCGTCGAATCGCGCGAGGTTCGACGACGCCTCCGCGGGGGCGATGATGTAGTACGTCGGGATGGCGAGGTCGGTGTGCGGCAACGACACGTCCCGCACCGTCGCGCCAAGCTGGCGGAACGCGTCGAATGCCGCGTCGCACCGCTCGCGAATGCGTGCATCGAGCGAGTCGGGGAAATATTCCCGCGGTCGACCGATGACCACGCCCTTCAGCGTTTCGCTGACTGTCGCCGCGTAGTCGTCGACGGCGGCGTCGGCGCTGGTCGAGTCATATCGATCTCGCCCGGCGATGGCACCGAGCCCAATCGCGGCGTCCTCGACGCTGCGTCCGAATACGCCGACCTGATCGAGCGACGAGGCAAAAGCGACGAGTCCGTACCGGCTTACTCGACCGTACGTCGGCTTGACGCCGACGATCCCGCAGAATGCCGCCGGCTGCCGAACGGAGCCTCCGGTCTCGGAACCCAGCGCGACGCGAACGATGCCGGCCGCAACGCACGCGGCGGATCCGCCGGACGAGCCTCCCGGTACCCGTGTCGGGTCGAGTGGATTTCTCGTCGGCCCATACGCCGAGTTCTCGGTCGACGAGCCCATGGCGAATTCGTCCATGTTGGTCTTGCCGATGATGATCGCCCCGGCGGTGCGCAGGCGCGTCACCACGGTCGCCTCGAAAGGACTGACGTAGCCCTCGAGGATACGCGAGCCACACGTGGTCGGCATCGTCAGGGTCGCGATGTTGTCCTTCACGACCACCGGCACGCCCGCCAGAGGGCCCGGCTGGTTGCCTTGTCGCGCCAGGTCCGCGACCTTCGCCGCAGCACCTAACGCGGCCTCGCGATCGTCCCACAGGATGGCATTCAGCCCGCTCGGCCCCGTGTTGACCTCGGCGGCGCGTGCGAACGCCTGCTCGACGCTCCTCGTCGCGGGTGCGGTACCGGCAGCGTGTTGTCGCGCGAGCTCGGCCGCCGAGGGTCCCGGCACGGTCACGGCGACTCTGGATCCTCGTGCGTGGCGAGCCGCGGGACGATGAGGAATCCGTCTCGCATGGCGGGCGCGAACGCTTCGCGTGGCCGCGCCAGCGGGATCTGGTTTCCGCCGTCGACGCGGAGTGGCGTCCCCGCGGTGCCGACCCCAGTGACCGCAGAAAGCGTCGCCGTGTTCACCTTCGAGAGACTTTCCATATGTGCGAGGATCCCGTTCAGCTCCGCCGCGATGGTCGGGATCTGCTCGGCGTCGAGCCCGAGCCGCGCGAGCGCCGCGACGTGACGGACCTCCGCTTCCGTGACAGACACTAGTCCCATCCTCGCTCGAGGCCCGCGTACGCGACGACCAGTCGCTTGCGTCCCACGGACTCGTCGTCGAAGTCGATCGTCACCTTGGTATCGCGACCAACGCCCGAGAGCTCCGCGATCGTTCCGGAACCAAAGCGTCCGTGGCGCACGCGTTCCCCCTTCACGAAGCGCGGAGCGTCCTGCGACACCTCGGCGTCGGCTTCGGGGGCGAAGGACACCCTGGCGCCCGGGCGCCGTGAGGCCGCCGACGGATGCGGCATGACGCTTCGGCCCGTCGCGCGGAGCTTCATGGTCGAGCGTTCCTCGAGCATTCCGGGCGGGATCACGCCGAGGAAGCTCGACGGAATGGACGGCATCAACTCGCCGTTGCGGCGTCGCGATCGCGCGTGGGTGATGTAGAGCTTCTGTTCAGCGCGCGTGATGCCGACGTAGAAGAGGCGCCGTTCCTCTTCCAGCATGGGCGGATCATCGAACGCCCGGGACAGCGGGAACAGACCATCCTCCATGCCGGCGATGAAGACGACGGGAAACTCGAGCCCCTTCGCGTTATGCATCGTCATCATCGTCACCGCGTCGGCCTGCGAGTCCATGGTGTCGACGCCGGTGACGAGCGTGGCACGCTGGAGGAAGTGATCGAGCGGCGTGAGGCCAACTTCCCCGCCCTCATCCGCCACGACTTCCGCCGCGCCCTCGACGAGCTCGCGCACGTTGTCCATCCGGTCCTGCACGTCGGGCTCCGACTTGAGGTGCTCGCCATAGCGGATGGCGTCGATCAGGTCGCGCAGCAGCTCGTCGACGGATGCCTCTCGCGCGGCTTCGCGCAACCGTCCGATGAGCGCTGCGAACTCGGCGAGCGCCGAGCGTGCCGCGGGACGAAGGCCGGCAACGACTTCCGGGCGAACCGAGGCGGCGAGCAGCGGCAATCCTTCGGCGTGCGCGGCCGCGGCGAGCGTATCGATGCTGGTGTCGCCGATACCTCGCTTCGGGACGGCGACGGCACGCCGGAAGGCCTCGTCATCGTTAGGGTTCGCGATCAGCTTGAGGTAGCCCATGAGGTCGCGGATCTCACGTCGGTCGTAAAACCGGACCGCACCCACGAGGCGATAGGCGAAGCCCTTGCGCCGCAGCGACTCTTCCAGCGCACGGCTCTGCGCGTTCGTCCGGTAGAGGATCGCGAAGTCGCGAAGCGTGAGGCCTGAGCCGAGTGACTGACCGGGTGCTCGTCCGCCGGGCGACCCGCGGCGGAGCGCGATCTCCTCGACGATGTAGTCCGCCTCATCGCGATCATCGTACGCGCCGACGACGGTCGCGCGCTCGCCCGACGGGCGAGTCGAGCGCAGCGTCTTGCCGCGGCGTTCGGTGTTCGGGCTGATGGCGACGTTCGCCAGGTCGAGAATCTGCGGCGTCGACCGGTAGTTCTCTTCGAGCCTAACGATCGCGGCCTGCGGGAAGTCGCGCTCGAAGTCGAGAATGTTCCGGATGTCGGCGCCGCGCCACCCGTAGATCGATTGGTCGTCATCACCGACGACCATGACGTTCGCGTGCTCGCCGCCGATCAGCTTCACGAAGCGATACTGCGCACGATTCGTGTCCTGATACTCGTCGACGAGGACGAAGCGGAACCGATCCTGATACTGGGCCCGAACGTGCGCGTGCTCCTGCAGGAGGCGCACCGGCAGGACGAGGAGGTCATCGAACGTGACGGCGTTCGCCTGGCGCAGCGCCCCCTCGAGCTCCTTGTACACTGGCGCCACGGCCCTCGCGTGCGGATCCTTCGCCATCGCTTCATACTCGGCCACGCTCACGAGCGCGTTCTTCGCGTCGGAGATCGCATCGAGGATGGCGCGCGGCGCGTGGTCCTTCGCCGAGATGCGCAAACGTTCCATGATCCGCTTGATGACGCCTATCGCGTCATCCTCATCGTAGATCGTGAAGCTCGGCGTGCGGCCCACGAGGTGCGCGGCGTTGCGAAGCATGCGCGCCCCAACCGCGTGGAAGGTCCCGCACCACATGCCGACAGGCTCGGTGCCGAGCAGGCGAGCGATCCGCTCGCGCATCTCACCCGCCGCCTTGTTCGTGAACGTGACCGCGAGAATGTGCTTCGGGTCGACGCCGTGATGATCGATGAGGTGCGCGATCCGCGTGGTCAGCACGCGCGTCTTGCCGGATCCGGCTCCGGCGAGCACCAACATTGGCCCTTCGAAATGGAGTACCGCGTCGCGCTGCGCGGGGTTGAGACCGGCCAACCAGTCCCGGGACACCGTCGTGGACATCAGTGCAAGATAACGTCGAACGTCGCGCCACGTGGTGATGGGACAAGCAGCAGTTGGCCGCCGTGGTTCTCCTCGACAATGCGCCGCGCGAGCGAGAGACCGACACCCCATCCACGGTCCTTCGTCGAGAAGCCTGCCTCGAAGACACGCGCGCGAATCTCGCGAGGAATGCCGGGGCCGTCATCCGCAACGCGAATGCGGACGCCCTCGGGCACTCTCGCCGACGTGATGTAGATGCGCCCACCGCGCCCGGCGAGGGCGTCGACCGAGTTCTTCACCAACACTTCGAGCGCCCACTCGAGCAACACGGCGTCACCCTGAATCACGATCGGCTCATCTCCACCTGACGCGGCGATTTCCACCGCGTGCGCGAGCGTCGGTACGCGTGCGCGGAAGTAGCCACCGACTGTGTCGACCAGCTGCCGCACATCCACGGGATCTCGCCGCGGCGGCCGACCAATGCGCTCGAAGCGATGCGCGACGCGCTCGAGTCGGTCGAGATCACCGCGCATGTGCAGCACTGCCTGCGCCGCGAGCGGATCTTCTTCTCGCTCGCTCAGCAGCTCGAGCCAGCCGCTGAGCGATGACAGGGGCGTTCCGAGCTGATGCGCGGACTCGCGAGCCATGCCGGCCCACACCTTCTCGCGGTCGGCGCGTCCACGCGTGCGCACGGCGTAGAGACCCGCCAACAGAAGGAGCGCGAGCGTCCCTGCCTGCACGAGCGGAATGAAGCGGAGGCCGAGCACGAGCGGCGTGTCTCCGATATGGACCATGCCGACTCCCGGCTCGACGATCGGCGGGTTCTGCCGATCGAGCGTGGCGATGTACCGCCTGAGTCGCTCGTTGCCGGCGCCACGCGGATCGGCGCGCACGCCGGCCGCCGCCAACTTGTCGAATGGCGTATTCACCGCGCCTGCGAGATTTCCGTCGGCGTCGGTGAGCAGAACCGGAACCTTCGAGTCGGCGATCTGGCGCGAAAGCTCGAACAGCGCATTCGACGGATCAGATGCCGGATCCGCCAGCGCCTCGAACACCTGGGCGTACATCCGTCCTGAGCGCTCGGCCTCTCGACGGAGCTCTACGACGACGCGCTGTGTGTAGACGATGTACGACCCGAGGAGCAGCACGACTCCAACGGCGACGACGATGAACGACGCGCCGCGGCGCACGGTTCAGCGGATCGAGTCGGCGCCGAGATACGGCCGCAGCGCCTCGGGCACGGTGACGCTGCCGTCGGGCTGCTGGTAGTGCTCGATGATCGTCGCGATGACGCGCGGGAACGCGAGGCCGGATGCGTTGAGCGTGTGAATGAACCGCGGTTTCTCACCCGGCGCGGGGCGGTAGCGGATGTTCGCGCGTCGAGCCTGGAAGTCCGTGAACGTGCTGCTCGACGACACCTCGAGCCACGTGCCCACGCCTGGTGCGTACGTCTCCAGGTCGTACGTCTTCGCGCTGGCAAACCCGGTGTCGCCCGCCGCGAGCAGCTTGACGCGGTACGGAAGCCCAAGCCGCTCGAGCAGCGTCGTCGCGTGTTTGGTCATGAGCTCGTGCTCGCTGGCCGACGTTTCCGGCGTCGCGTAGCGCACCAGCTCCACCTTGTCGAACTCGTGGACGCGGAGCACACCTCGCGTATCCTTGCCGGCGCTTCCCGCCTCGCGACGGAAGCACGGCGTGTAGGCGCAGAAGGCGCGCGGGAGGCTCGCGCCATCGAGCATCTCGTCACGATAAAGATTCGTGACCGGCACTTCGGCGGTCGGAATGAGGAACAGATCCTCATCGCGCAGGCCGTACATGTCGTCCTCGAATTTCGGCAGCTGCGCCGTGCCGGTCATCGTCGCGCGGTTGACGACGGTGGGGACCCACAGCTCTTCGTATCCGTGTTCTCCAGTGTGGACGTCGAGGAACAGGTTCATGAGGGACCTAACGAGCCGCGCACCGGCACGCCGAAAGACGACGAAACCGGATCCGCTGATCTTCGCGCCGCGCGCGAGATCGAGAATCCCGAGCGCCTCGGCGATCTCCCAGTGAGGCCGGAGCGCGGGGTCCATGCGCGGGGCACCCCACTCGCGCACGATCACGTTGCACTCCTCTCCGCCGTCGGGCACCTCGGGGAGCGGAATGTTCGGGATCTCGAGCATGATGCGCTCGAGCTCCGACTCCGCCTTCGCCAGCTCGGATTCGAGGCGGCTGATTTCTTCGCCGAGCGCGCGGCTCTGCGCGACGACATCGTCCGCGTTTTCCTTCGCTTTCTTACGTCGCGCGACTTCCTGGGTCGCCGCGTTGCGGGCCGCTTTCCGTTCCTCGACCGCCTGGATATTCATGCGACGTTCGCGGTCGAGCGTCTCGGCCTGATCGATCAGCGGTCCGATCTGGTCGGCCTTTTCGCGCCGGCGCATGGCGTCGCGAAGAGCGTCGATCTGGTCTCGCAGCGATTTGAGATCGTGCATCGGCCTAGATCAGTTCTTCGGCGTCGTGCCAGGGATGAGGCTGCGATACCCGCAATTCGGGTCGTTGACGGATCGGAAGTAGATGGACCGCCGTGTGGTGTCGATGCTGTCGACGACGAACTTCGAATACATCACGGTCGAAAATGCCAGCGGGCACTCGGCGGCGCTCTGCACCTGCATAACGAGCCCCTGACCCGGCGTGAGCGTGAATGTCGAGTCGAACTGGTACCCGGCCGTCGGCGCGCGTTCCAGGGAGTCGAACGCGACGGTGATCCGCTGCAGTCCGACGGGCTTCCCGCCGGCTGTTCCGCCGCAGTTCACCGCGCCGGTCACGCAGGGGACACCGACGAGCTTCTGCGGATAGACGATTACCTCGCTCGACGGGTTGATGTCGAACGCGACGTCGAAGTTGAAGCTGCCATCGGCGCGCGTGACCGCGCCCGACGACGCCAGGAAGGCAGCCGGATACGAAGGCGGCGTACCGGTCAGCGCGAACACCTGGAGGGTATCGGCGATGACGGTGATGAGCGTGGTGCTCGTGTTGGGATTGTCGCATGCGGAGACGCCGAAAACGACGGCGGCGACGCCGACGGACGAAACGATCTGTCTGAACTTCATCTATGAGCGAGGTCGAGCGGTGTGCGAGGAAATCGAAGCATATCGCCTAACACACGAGACTTCAAGCGATTGCTCGCTTGACAACCCCCTGCCTCCGGTTATGCTTCGCACGACTTTTCTTCGGGAGCGCGCATGCCGACGATCCGCGAACTGGTCGCCGCCATTCGGCAGCGCGATGGCGTCGAAGCGGCAATCGTCCTTGGTCGCGACGGACTCCTGATCGATGGCCAGGCGGTCACGAATCTCGACGCCGAAGGGCTCGCCGCGTACGTGCCCTCTATAATTACCGCTGCCGACGAGTTTGGTGCCGCCAGTCAACGCGGTCCGCTCGTGACCGGTGTCTTCGAACACCCACGCGGTCTCGCGGTCGTCTCCGTGCTCTCGCCCGAGGCGATGCTGCTCGTGCTCGTGCAACCCGAAGCGAACATCGGTCAGCTCCTGTTCGAGCTGCGGCGAAATCGCGAGCAGATGGCAGCGTTGGTGTGAACGTACCACCAGTCGGTATGGAGCCTCGCCACGTGTTGGTCGCCGATGATGAGCCGCACATCGGCCGTATCATCAAGATGAAGCTCGAGCAGGGGCCGTTCCGCGTCACGCTCGCCTATGACGGGCAGGAAGCGATCGACGTCCTCGAGACCCAGGCGGATATCGACCTCGTCCTGCTCGACCTCATGATGCCGAACCTCAGCGGGCTCGATGTGCTCGCGCGCATCCGGTCGAACGACCGGTTGAAGCACCTGCCGTGCATCATCCTCACCGCCGCCGGGCAGGAGGCGCAGCATCAGAAGGCCATGGAGCTCGGCGCGACCGAGTTCCTCACGAAGCCGTTCAGCCCGAAGAAGCTGTATGCGCGAACGGCGGAGCTCGCGGGCCTGACGCAGGACGACAACGCGGAGAACGCGTGAGCCGATGGGCCGTCGTGCTGGCCGGCGGTGTCGGCTCGCGCTTCTGGCCGCTCAGCACACCATCACGTCCCAAGCAGCTCTTGCCGCTCGTCGATGAACGGCCGCTGCTCGTCGCAACGCTCGATCGACTGGAGCCGCTCGTTGCCGCGACGCAAACGCTCATCCTGACGAACGCATCACTCCGCGAAGTCGTTCGCGAGCACGTTCCCCGAGTCCCCGCGGAGAACATCATCGCCGAGCCGCGCGCGGTCGGCACGGGCGGCGCCCTCGCATGGGCCGCGAGCGAGATCGAGCGACGCGACGGCCCCGACGCAACGATGATCTCGGTGCACGCGGACTGGGCGATCGGCGACGACGAGGGATTTCGAGCCGCGCTCGGCAAGGCAGCGGCGGTCGCCGAACGCGAGTCGGCGCTCGTGACGGTCGGTGTAGTGCCCACGCGGCCGGATACCGGCTTCGGATACATCAGGCCAGGGTCATCGGTCGGCGGCGGTGCGTTCCGCGTGGACCGATTCGTCGAGAAACCAGACCGCGCGGCGGCAGCGCGGATGATCGATGAGGGGGCGCTGTGGAACTCCGGCATCTTCGCGTGGCGCGTGGGCGACTTTCTCCGCGACGTCCGCGCACTCACGCCCGAGCTTGCGCCAGCGCTCGCGTCGGCGAGCGGGAACGCCGAACGGTTTTTCGCGGCGGCGACTCCGGTGACGGTGGACGTCGGCGTGCTCGAGCGAAGCTCGAACGTCGTGGTGATGCCCGGCGCCTTTCAGTGGGATGATGTCGGCACGTGGGCGGCGCTCGCCCGCGTGCGAGCGCGTGATGAGCGAGGGAATGCGTCGAGTGGCTCCGCTGTGCTCGTGGATGCGGACGACAACGTGGTGTACGCGGAGGGCACCGACGTCGTACTGTACGGCGTGCGCGACCTGGTCGTCGTCGTGCGGGACGGTCTCACGCTCGTGACGACCAAGGAATCTGCCGCGGATCTCAAGACCCTGATCTCGAAACTCCCGCCCGCCATTCGGGACCGCGAATGAACACGCTCGTGCTCTTTGATGACCGGTCAGCGCGCGCATTCGAGCCGTTCGCGCTCACACGGCCGGTCTCGGAACTGCGCGCCGGCACGGAGATCGTTAGGCGCCGGTGGGAAACCGCGCTCGGCGGCGAAGCCACGGCGTTCATCAGCGCCACTCACCTCGCCGACTTCGAGGAGCTGGATGCGCCGCCCTGCGCTACCGGCACGATCGCCGCGGGCACCATCCTCGTGAATGCGCGGTGCGCACCTGTGCTCGCCGCCGCAGATCCGTGGGCCGACGTGTGGACGTGCCGGGGACGCGTCGCCGCCGTTCGACTCTCGCGGGCGGTCGCCGCAACCGCGATCCGCGACGGCAGCACCGCCATCGAAACGCTGGCGGGTGACGGGGCATCGTCGACCGAGATCAGCGGATGGTGGCTCGACGATGTGTGGGACCTCATCCGATCTCTCGGCGAGATGTTGGCGTCGGACATCCCGAGTCGAGTGGAGGGACTCGACACCGTCAGCGGCGCAGAAGCCGGCGGCGCGCTGGTGGGAGCGTACGCCGCGCGTATCGAGCGGGGCGCGGCGATCGAGCCATACGTCGTGTTCGACACGACTGCCGGGCCGATCCTGGTGCGGCGCGGCGCGACGGTCGCGCCGTTCACGCGACTCGTCGGGCCCTGCTACGTGGGCGAAGACACCACAATCGGCGGTGGGAAGATCGCCAACACGTCGATCGGCGACCACTGCCGCGTCCACGGCGAAGTGAGCACGACGATCTTCCTCGGGCACGCGAACAAATCCCACGACGGCTTCGTGGGCCACTCGTATCTCGGGCGATGGACGAACCTCGGGGCGAGCACTGTCACGAGCAACCTGAAGAACACATACGGCTCCGTCGCCTTCTGGTCTCCGAGCGGCATGCGTGACACCGGAATGCAGTTTCTCGGCACATTTTTCGGCGACCACGCGAAGACCGCGATCGGGACCCGCCTGACGACGGGGAGCGTCGTTGGCACGGGCGCGAACGTGTTTCTGCCGCCAATGACGCCGAAGGTCATTTCGCCATTCTCGTGGGGCGGCACGCCCGATGCGCCGACGTGCGACCTTGATAGATTTCTTGCTGTCGCCGAACGTGTGATGAGCCGGCGACACGTCGCGCTCAGCGAGCGAGCGCGCCGATGGCTGACTGCGGCGCATGCCGCCCGATGGCAGGTAGTATGAAGGTCTGGGTGCTGGGATCGGGAAGTCGCGGCAACGCGACGGTGATCGACAATGGCTCGACGCGGGTGCTGGTGGACGCCGGGTTCTCATCGCGCGAGCTGAAGCGACGCTTCGCATCGGCGGGCATCGCGCCCGAAAGCATCGACGCGGTGATCATCACCCACGAACACAGCGATCACATGTGCGGTGCAGCGAGATCGGCGCATCGATGGAACTGGTCGGTGCACGCGAGCGCGGGGACGGTGCTCGGCGCACCCGAGTTGGTCGACGCCGATGTGCGCACGTTCGACGCCGGTGCAACGCTCACGTTCGGGACGATGAGTGTGCAAACGGTCCCGGTCTCGCACGACGCGACCGAGCCGATTGCGGTGATCGCGACCGACATCGTTGCCGGCGCGCGCGCCGGCGTGGTGATGGATCTCGGTCGCCTGACCACGCAGCTGCGCGATGCAATCCGCGAGCTGGACATCCTCGTGCTCGAGTCCAACCACGACGAGGCCATGCTCGCGCGCGGCCCGTATCCACTGTCAGTGCAGCGTCGGATTGCGGGGGCGTCCGGACACCTGAGCAATCGAGACGCGGCAATCATCGCGCGCACGTGTGCACACTCCGGACTTCAGCATCTCGTGCTCGCGCATTTGAGCGAACAGTGCAATACGCCGGATCATGCGCTCGCGAGTGTGTCGGCGGCGCTGGCGCGCTCGCGCTTCCGCGGACGCGTAACCGCGGCGACGCAGGACGTC